>Ga0099826_10002380_pt1 | contig 12105 bp, 8 predicted proteins | sample Mtrugardesep15_FD_76830 | JGI IMG/M metagenome (GOLD analysis project Ga0099826, IMG submission 76830) | Root nodule microbial communities of legume samples collected from California, USA - M. trunc garden sep15 | ecosystem: Host-associated > Plants > Roots > Nodule | place: USA: California...
GAAGATCAGAGCAAGAAATCAGCTTTGTGGGTATGGCAGAGACTAAGAAGTGCATATTCTATGTATTCATCAGTTTTCCCTACAAGTATTGGACAATATTGGCACATGGTTAAGGCCATTGTCCATCACACTTATGCTTATTTCTTTCCTCCAAATATAGAGTAAGCTACCTTTAATTCAACATCCTTCTCCATCTTAGTTATTTTCATACCATATTATTGTGCCTACTAATTAAAAAGTCAATTATCAACCAAAAATTAAAAAGAGAAAAACAGTAAATCTATCATTAATTTTGTTCAAACTAAACAACAAATTTAGACAATATTGCAATTGCAGCAGTCATAAATATTGTGTTTGTAACATTGAATCTTTTGTCTCAAAACGTGTACGAGGTTGATGCGTGTGTTGACTTTGAGTTAGTCAAAGCATTATTTGCTGTCTTTTTTCTCACACAAGTTTAGATAAAGTATATTGAACTTACGTTTCAAATTCAAATGTCTTTGAAGTTGTTTAACATTTGAGCTGGATTTTCTGTCTTTAATTTTCAGAAGTAATTCAACTTTTTTAGCTAGCTACTTCGTTTATATATGAATCAACATTTTTGTTTTGATAAGTTTTAGGAGAGGAGATGAGGGTGAAGCAGTGGTAGATAACAATGGAGCAGGGGATAAGGTGAAAGAAGCTTTAGCCAAAAGCCTAGGAACAAGTAAAGCAACGTTGGAGGATGCTGCAAAATCAGCAGCAGATATGGCAGGAGAAACCATTGAGAAGGCAAAAGTGAAGGTCAAAAGGAGTTTGTCTGATGATGATAGGGAAAAGAAACCAAAAGAGCTCTGATTCTAAGATGTATTTCATTTCATTTCTTTTCTCGTTTTGTTTTGTTTTGTTTTGTTTTTAAGGACTAAGATGTATTTGTTTAATGTTATTTGCATATCTTAAATATACATGACATGGAGCAGGATATCTTGTGTAAAGCTTCAATCATTCGTAGGCTTGAATGATCAAATGAGGTCTACACACATGAATTGCAGTTTTGGATGTTAAATTTAAGTGTATCTTTGCTTTAGAATCAAAAATTTGTTTTTGAGTGAATTGATTCTAACGACTTACATGGTTTATGTTGGAGCAAATGAGTTGACGATAAATCCCAATGATATTGAAACTCTTTAATCCGGTGAATATTAAGTTTGTGAGACAAATTAGTTTCAAAATACAAATTAATATGAATATTATAGTAGATTTTTAAGAATTTGGAGAGTGTTGGATCTCTATCTTCCATACATCCTAATTAAAATATGATATAACATTACTGCATTATATCAATAATCAGAACCTAGATGATAGGAAAGATAGGAAAAATTTGTCCATGTTTGCCCTCTACAATATGATTCCAAACATGTAATCCTAAGACTCTAGTTTAAATTAAGTTTTGGTTCGAATCTAGCATGTACGATAAAATTTAAAGAGAGTTTACCGTCTATTTGAGCCTGCAACAACGAGAAACTAAATTTTTAAAGAGAGTTTACTGTTTATTTGAATTTAGTTTTTGCAGTTATATGCGCGGAAGATAATCTTCCATTTACATCAAAAATAGATAATCTCTAAGTACATTTTAAATTGTTTCTCTAAGCACACTTAACGAATTCTACAAAGACTAAGTGGCATTTGGGCGTAATACTCCAAATACTGGCGCTAATTCCTCATCCCTTGAGAATTCGTGCCTCTGCTAGCAATGAGTTGAATGAAGATATCTCATAGTATAAAGTGGCTTAAAGTTGATGACATGAATAAATTAAAAAGCTGAAGCAGTACGAGGAGAAAGGGAAATGGCGCTCCTATCGTCAAGGACTATGAATTACCATTATTCATACATCAATTCAGCCGCTCCATTTATTTAAATCAGCCTCCACACATTCACTCTCATTCATTATGTAACCATTTTTACAACTATTCAACCATAGATTAATTGGTTGAAGTCATAGCATTTTAAATGCGTCTTCCATTGATAATTTGTGTGTGAGATCTTACCTCTTACTTAAATATTTCGAGTGAGAAATTGGTAATCACTCTAAATATGAATTCAGATCTTTTTTCCTTAAAAAAAAAATGAAACTTTGATTTTTATGTTACTAGATCTTTCTATTTTTTTCTAACAATCAAATAGTGATTAAAATGAAGAAAAGAAATGATAGCAATAGAAAAGGATTTTAAAATTGAACAAAAATTGGCCCAAACGATACTGTGTTTACCACTTGATATAAGAAAAAAGGGTTGTAATTTTGAATTTTGTATACTTGTGAATAATAGAAGAAATTTGGTATTAAAAATTAAAGAACCATGGAAATAGACAAAAATTGAAACTGATGTAAATTTTAAAACCACGAAAGATGATCAGTTTGATAGAAGATCGTTACAAGAATTTTTTTTTTATAAAATCAAACATATAAAATGTAAATAATTTTGTAAACTTTTCAATGGTTCAAAAATCACCTCAATCGAACTTACAGAGCTCTTCATATAACGAAAATAAGATAAACATATCATGAACTACAAAAAGTACATTTTAAATCAAAATTAATTTGGTTCTTTGTTCGCCTATTAAAATAACTCTTGTAAAAGGGGGAAATATTAGGATCACATCAACATTGTCAAAGAAGTTATTGTTTGTACGCCTTGTGTCACCTTTTTGCAGCAATGACAAATTGTTCACGCGTCAGTTGTTAGTTCGCGCGTTAGCAACAATCAGGTCAAGCCTTCTACCTGTAAATTGAAGTGCAATGTTGATAAATAATGACTTTCAACCCCTTTTTGAGAGTTAATGTAGGGGAAGCTTTCGTCTCTGTCAAACTATTCATTGAATTAGTTGAAATCCAAGGCAGTGGTGGATAGTTTCTATTTGATCATAAAAAAAATCATTGTTATTTTGATTTATTATTCGTGATTGCATTTGTTCTTTGTCTTTTTTTAATCTAAACTCTTTGATAGAGTTAATTAGGAAATAAGTTAATGTAGCGATTCATGGCCTTTATGAATTGATAAACGATATGACATTATTTAAATAGTAAAATCTTATTGAGTGTATATGACTGTTTATGAAAGATTGTAGTGACAAAACTCTCAAATACTTGATCTAGAGAAGTGATGAATTGCATTTCATATCTGCGCCGCAACATACGAAATATCCTTAAAGAAATTTGGTTAGAAATCGTACTAAATTTGTTATTTTACTATCGTTGATACATATAAATAAATAAGATTTTATTTTTAGTTTGCTTCAAGTTTGTATCTTAAGTGTTTGTTGAAATGTCGAACAATAACTCATTTTATCGATATTGTGTTTTGAATAAGGCACTTATCATAGTTATCACAAAATTTAACTTTCTCTAAACATTATATGGTGTTTTTGGTTGGACGTTGCAGTTAAATTTTTTTGCATTTTGAGGTTGAGAAAACGCGAAAATAAAGAAGCATGGATTTGTAGAGTTAGCCAAGACGCAGGTGGTGGATATCTCACTCTGTAAACAAACACATACATAAATGACTTATCAACATTTGGTTGAATGGATCATTTCAAAAAATATATATAGTTTATATAAATGAACAATGAAATCCATTTTTTCTTGAAGATAGATGAGATTAAAGAACATAGATCTTTCATTATTCTCAATCATTGACCGATGTGTGGAAGAAATTGATTTAGCTGTTATGATTAAATTATGACTTTTAACATCGTTCAAGTCGCTTAATATAACAATTTTAACATGCATTTTTATCACTTTAAGTTATGACTTTTTTTTATTTGAGTTATGATTTATAGACAATTTTTTTTTCTTTTTATACGTGCATATGATATTTCATTTTATAATATAGTATCATTAACATATTAATTAACTGAGTCAAAAAAATGAAGCGAAAGAAAATAAAGTGATAAAATAAAACATAATAAGAACAGAACATTGAGTAAAATATTAAATGATAGGTACTAATGAAGACAATATCTTATTATACTTTTGACCAAGAAGAAAGAAAGTATATTTTGTTTTTTTGCTAAAGAAAGTTGTATACAGTTTAAAAAACAAACATTCTGTGACGGAGTCGTTAGTGCAGTTAGATTGAGTATATATATAAAGAAAATCGCAGCATTTGAAGTCCTCTAGTTAGTAGAAAGAAGATCGAAAATGGTGGAATCGAAGAAGAAGAAGACCGAAACGGTGCATTCACCACTCGTCACATATGTTTCTATGATATCTCTTCTCACACTTACTCCTCCTTTCGTCATTCTACTGTAAGTAAGTTTACTTAACTCAGATTTATTATTTAGTAGATCTAATTAATTTGATTTGAATTGAATGAAGATGGTATACTATGACGGCTATGGATGGATCAATCTTGAAGACATTTGATTATTTGACCAATAACGGTTTTCTTAATCTATGGCCTAAACCAACACTTCTCGCTTTTCAAATTATCGCTGTTTATGCTGCATTTCAAGCTACACTTCAACTTCTTCTTCCTGGTGAAACTGTTTACGGCCCTGTTTCTCCCACCGGTAACCGCCCTGTCTATAAGGTCTCTTTCTCTTTCTCTCTCTCTCTTTTCATGTGCATGCAATCAAATCATTGACACAGCTGCATGCAATCAAATCACAAGATAGATCCACTTTTATGGGTGCGTTTGATCTCATGATAAATATGAGACTGGGCAGGACAACTCAAGTTCGAGTTGTACTGTGTTTGATCGTAAACATTTTTGCCCCTCCCTAGGGGGCAAGACAAGATAAAAATCAAAATTTTTATTTCTCACTAAATCACAACACAACTTTTATCTTCAATTCTTATAAATCCTCTAAAATAACCTTTTGTCGACCAAACATCGTATAAGACGAAAACGTTATTTAATACCATAAAAGTTTGTCTTGTGTTGTTCTGTCTTTTTTTTGACAAGATGTGTTGTTTTGCCTGGTGTTGTGTTGTCCAGTTCTGTCCCGTGTTTACCTTTTAGCAAATCAAACGCACCCTATGTGTTACGATTTAATTGGACGCATGTGTAAAATAACTTTACACTGTCGATGCGTGCAAATTAATTACATACTTTTTTTTCTTCTTAATTTATTGTAATAACAAGTTGCGTTGTAATTTGTATTTCTTCAGGCAAATGGTGTTGCTGCATATTTAGTTACTTTGGTGACATATGTTGCACTTTGGCGGTGAGTTCTTATGGTTTTGCGCTTATTAATTGAAAGGAGAAAAGTAATGAAGAAGATAGGACTTCATTCGCTATGAAGCATTGACACAGATACTAACACTTGGACACGTGTAATAATTTGAGAAAATAAATTAATTGAATGTATTGACATTAGTCGGTGACACGTGTGGAACACTGGACACGCATTCATTCAATAAGTTTAAGCGCTAGGGTTCATTCATTCATTATTGCCGATTAAATTGATTTTTCATTTCATCTTGGATGTTCTGTGTTGTTTTTGAAAATTCAAGTAGTAATAAATGAATTGTTTGAACAAAAATCAGCCATTATATTCGTCCCACAAAGAAAAGAAAATTGGCATAGGAGATCTGGAGACATAATATTCAGGTCTTCTAGGAATAAGACTTTGTATGATCTTAGCTTGTCATATATGGCTGATGTTTATATTTGATAGAACAAGAAAAAAAAATCATTAGTCATTGCTAGTCTTCTCAATTGGTTATCCTTTTGAATTTCACCTTGGAAGTTCTGTGTTGTTTATGAAAATTGGCATAGGAGATCTCACGACATAATATTGAGTTGAGGTTCTCTCAGAATGAAACTTGGTATGAAGTCCTACGTAGCACTGACACTTCAAATTGAAGGTGTGTTTGACACATTTCGTGTATGACAACATGACAACACGCTTGTAATTACTAACAAATACAATCACTTCTATTTGATCAAAATTTTCCCAGTGTGGCAGTGTCTACGTGTTGGTGTCGGTACCGCATCCGTGTATGTGTCAATTCTTCATAGATAATGTATGATGGATGGATATATTTGGTAAAACAAAAATATCATTATTCATTGTAGTCTCCTATATTGGTTAACCTTTTGAATTTCAAGGCTTTATGAAGATAGGTTTATACGCTTTTATAGGGTAAAAAGTACTCCAAGAAACTAAGTCCAAATTATTATGTGTTTATCTACAAGAAAGTTGTGTCACATGATAGCTTTTCCTTTTTCAGAAACAGCTGACATGTAATTTTTGCATTTATGTTTCAGGTTTGGGATATTCAACCCAACAATCGTTTATGATCATTTGGGGGAGATATATTCCACACTCAACTTTGGGAGCTTTATCTTTTGTATTTTCTTATACATAAAAGTGAGACTGTTGTGAAATTGAAGAAATGATAAGTAATTTGTTTCCTGTGCAATTTACATTGAATTTTCTGACTCATGTGTTATACTTTATAGGGTCATTTGGCACCATCTTCTACTGATTCGGGTTCAAGTGGGAACATAATCATCGATTTTTACTGGGTAAACTAATCTCTGCTTCTTACTTTGATAAAACTGCTCAACAAATTTTGTCTTATCCATTTATTTGCATTGGAAATTGACATTGATTTAAGAAAGAGAAAGTGAGCGATGGAAAAAATTTAAATAAAACTGAGTGATAGCATGAAAAATCTCTCTTGTTTGATTACTGGCGTCGTGCCTTTAGAGGATCATTGATGCAACAGACCTTTCTTTAAAATTACCGCCTCTCTCATTCTAAACCAAGAAGGCACAGATAATGCATGGAAAATTCTTTTAGAATTACCAATCCTTTTGTTTAAACTGGTTTGACTGAAATTCTGTTCATAATGCCACTATGTGAACTTTAAAATTCTTATTGTAGAAATGTTTCAACGTGTTATGGTTGTAATTTTCATTTTCACCATATTCGAAGAGATTGTTTGATAAACTAAAACTCATCCCTTGAGACATTTTTTTTAAATGAATAACAGGCCTAGACATGTGGAGTTTAATTCCACCTTTTTCCATAAATGACGGCCTTCTAACTTTCTGTCATTCTTGCAGGGTATGGAGCTCTATCCACGCATTGGAAAATATTTTGACATAAAAGTTTTCACAAACTGCAGATTTGGAATGATGTCGTGGGCTGTTCTGGCACTTACCTACTGCATAAAGCAGGTTGAGTCTACGAGGTTTTATTCTTTGTATAAATACTGAAGTCAAGCCTAATGATTGTGCCTTCCAGCATTTAGCTGGAAAACAAAGATGAATAATCCTTTAAATACCTATTTGTAGTTTGCTGATACTTCCTTGTAGAAACAGTTTGAACCTGGGGACCTTGGTGGTTAGGTGACCAATCAAGCTCCATAGAAGCTGAGGCCATCTACTTTTGAATTTCTTTTGTCTATTGTTGAGATCTAATTTATGATAGGGATATAAATCATATTTATATGTGACTTCCTTAGTTGGTTTGAATATAGTGTCCAGTTGGTACTGACTTATTACCTCCATGAACATGAGCTTACTAGTATATGAATCAGGAACATAAATTTATTTTGTAATTTTATTTTGTGAAATTTCCACCCTTTGGTTAATTCTCTATTGTTTGTATTCTTGTCTTAATAGTATGAAGAAAATGGAAAAGTAGCTGACTCAATGCTTGTAAATACTACATTAATGCTGGTGTATGTTACCAAGTTTTTCTGGTGGGAAGCTGGATACTGGAACACGATGGATATTGCACACGATCGAGGTTTACACATGCTTTATCTTTGTTTTTGTTGACATACGTGCTCTTTCCTATCATTCTGCTGATATGCCCGTTTGGCGTCATTAGTTTTCATAGTTTATTAATATTAAGATCATACCTTCCATAACAACTGGATTTCATTTATCATGTTTGGATTAGTTTTCATATATTATTGCTAAGTTCACTGTATATTTTCATATATTATTGCTAAGTTCACTGTATATTTTCATATATTATTGCTAAGTTCACTGTATACATTGTATTTAAATCTCTTTATCGTGTCCCTAAATCTTGCAGCTGGATTTTATATTTGCTGGGGCTGTTTGGTTTGGGTTCCATCAGTGTATACATCTCCTGGAATGTACCTTGTCAACCATCCAGTGAATCTTGGCACCCAGGTACCATCCCATTCCTGTTTGAGCTGTTGTTTTGTGGTAGTTATTTATACTGCAGAGTTTTCCTTATTTCTTAAATACTTTTCAAATTTCAATGTTTTCCCCTTTTTATGAAAATTAGCTTCCTTGTCTTTCAGCTAGCACTCTTTATTTTAGTGGCTGGCATTCTGTGCATATACATCAACTATGATTGTGACAGGCAAAGGCAAGAGTTTCGTAGGACAAATGGAAAAAGCTTGGTCTGGGGAAAAGCTCCATCAAAGGTAAAGATGCATAGAATATACTGAATTACTATTTTTCATTTGGAATGTACTTTATATTTTCTATATAATGCAAGTCAGATTGGGAATCTTATTGTCGTGAGACTTACATAAACTATTCATAATGAAAATATACTTGCAGATAGAAGCCTCATATACCACTGCTTCCGGGGAAACAAAAAGAAGCCTTCTCTTAACCTCTGGATGGTATGTTTTCCCTTAAAAACATTCTATTTTTGAAGCATATGTAAACATACTTAAACACTAAGTTGTTGTAATGATTGAGAGAGCTTAAGCTCGCTATTTTTTGGGGTGGATTCCAGACATTTGACTTAGAATTTGTTACAATCTGATATTTATAGTTTGCCTCTATATAGAAATATTATCGCTAACTATAGGTTATACATGCTTTTAAAAAAAGAAAACAATAGTTTATACATTTAATCTCATAATATATATTTGATTTTTCTATTTGGCCTAAAATTTTCTTATAGAATATGTCTTATTTCTCAAAATAACCAGTTCACTTTTTCTGTGCTACCTGCAGGTGGGGATTAGCTCGTCATTTTCATTATGTCCCTGAAATACTAGCTGCATTCTTCTGGACAGTCCCAGCTCTTTTCAATCACGTAAGAGTGTTTATTCATCTGTACAGTTGAAAGTTGTAGAGAATGTTAAGCTTAGCAACTTCTTTTTTCCCGTGCAGTTCTTGCCTTACTTCTACGTGATATTTCTTATTATCCTTCTTTTTGATCGAGCAAAAAGGGATGATGATCGATGCAGATCCAAGTAAGCATTATTTTATATCTATTAGTGTTGCTTCTAGTTCTTGGACATTTTCTTTACAATGTGCAGAGACAACCACAGATGCTCTTTTTGTCATCATTCTATTCCTTACAAACAGTTTGCTTTATGAGTCATGGCGGTGCATGTTTGGATCGGTAGTGAGTTTGACAAAACTATGTTAGCACCATGATTTTGTTGAAGCTTTAAAGTGTACTTTTTGCTAAAATTACAGTGGCACACTAATTCTGTCAAACTCATCATCAATTCAACAGTTCATATTGCCAACAGCCTAAATTGTAATATATACGCTTTGTTTTTCATATCTATAGGAAACCAACAGCCTACTGTTTCAACCAGATTTGGCCTGTTTCTGAAATATACAATTCATAATGCCACTGCAATGCAATAAAGAATTGAATGGATAGATTATTGAAAACCAAATTTATTTATCATTGCATCAACTGAACTTTTCATTACCAATAATGAATTAGGAAATTTCATGGTTCTGGGTCATTACAATGTACATGTAGTTGAAAATTTCCACTGCATGCAGGTATGGAAAGTACTGGAAACTCTATTGCGACAGGGTACCTTACAGAATCATTCCAGGAATATTTTGATGATGACTTGTCTGGAATCCTATCCTTCACTTGGTGCCATGTTTACCTATTTTTGTTTACTGCCTCTGCCACTTAAGATGCAGTGGTAAACTTTAGCTGTAAGAAATAATTCAGTAATTATTGAACCTTATTTTGTAAGCGAATGTTATGATTTAAAATGGTTCTAGAGCTGTTTATCAATTATGCTTTCAAGAAATAGTTTTGCTGCCCATAAAAAGAAATCTCCCTCATTTTTCTTGACAGAATTCTCCGCCATGGAGTCCTCGTATATATGAGCTAGAAATTCAGTTGGTTCTGCATTAATCCAATCGGGAATTAAGAACAATTATTGAGTAAACATTCAAGAATATAACCTTTTTTTATATTATTTTTTAAATACAAAAATAAATATGATACTTTGGTCTAATCATGAGTTGATTCCATTGATTTATAAATAAATGATTTAATTACACTGAGAAAGCGATTCAATTCAAATAAATAAATTAGAAGATAACTAACATTCCAATTAGAGTAAAAGCATTTTCTTTACCAAATTTTTTTTATAATGTGAATAATATATTTTATTAATTATATAGACAATTTTCTTTTTTACCAGTGTCACTCATGGCTATTTATTTAGTTTATATATCATTTCAGTATTCTCTTTTTAGGTGAAATAATATTAATCTAATTTCATCTTATTTAATACTTTTTACAAACATATTTAAATTGAGTTTAAATTAAATCTATATAGCATTAGGTTTTGAAAATTTATGGACATATTCGAGGGTAAAGAACTAACCAAACTAAAATTTAAAAGTTAATAGAAAATATTATCTTTATTTTATTTTTTTTGACAAAATATTATATTTATTACAAATATCATAATATTTTTAAGGCTTTAATTTATTTTTGGAGTATATTACTTTTCTTTTAACTTCTATTCTCTAGAATGAGTTTTATTTGTTTATAGTCTTACAAAATCCACATATATTTTACTTCTGGTTTTTCCTATTATAATAGCCCCAAAACAATTGTTTGTGATAAAATTGGTTTCTCTAATGTGTTCTTTTTTATAAAAAAAAATAGACCAAAGAAATGATATTTTAAAACGAAAAATCAAAGCACAAGAAGATCAAAACAAAAACCAAAACAATGGCACAACCAAACCAAAAAAAAAAAAAATCAAAAGCGGGGAATTGAATTTGAGGTGAAGTCACTCCAAACATCTAAGAGGTTCATTGATAATTTTATTTTAAAGTAATCTTTCAAAATATAGATTGCATCATGATTAAAATGAATATGACTCGCATATTCAAAAGCAAATTTTAGTATGGAACAAAATAAACATTTTTCATGTACTAAAACTAAAAGGTAATATATGTATGGGTTTGTCTAATGTACACAAAGCAATACAATACAATGTTGAACTATGCACAATCTTATTTTTTTTACTATTGTATCATCGAAAAAGAAAGAATTCTGCTCTTCACCCTGCACATTTTGCTCGCGCCCTGCAGCCATGTCAAAATTACCTTTGCGCAAGTTAACTAGCGCAAGTGTTAATGACTGCGCCACTTAACTAACGCTGCGTGAGTTAACTTGCGCAGCGTTAATTAACTCACGTTACGTGCTGTCTTAAACAAAATAGAGCACCTCATTTCCTCACTTCTCATCTAAAATCTCAAAAAATCTCCAAAATCTCTCTCAAATCACCCAAATCCAAAATTCCTTCAAATTCAAATCAAACAACACTCCAATAATAAGTAAGTTTTCATGATGAAACACCATTAACCTTTTATGTTTGCATGTTAGATTTTTTCTCTTAAATTAGAAATTTTTTAGATTTAGAGTTTGTTTAAATTTTGGTGTTTTTGGCAAGAAACCATACAATGTTTACATGTAAAGGACTTGTGTTGCTTAAATGTTTAGATGTTTGCATGTTTATGTTGTAGTTTTGTGTTTTAGAGAATTTTTTTAGATTTAGGGTTTGCTTAAATTTTTATTTTTTTTGCAAGATATTATACAATGTTACATGTAAATGAGTAATATTGCTTAATTATTTAGATGTTTATGTTGTACTTATCATTTTTAGGGTTTATGTATAATTTACACTCCAAGTGTTTGATTAAATGTTGGAATGAGTTTTTCATTGATTGTGCTTAATTTCTTATTGTGTAGGTAGATTTGAAGTAATGACGGGGTGGATCGACGTTCATGCAGAATTCAACGGCGGAGAACCTCAGAGGTTGAAGGTTCGGTGCCTTGATGTAACGTTAAGAGGTCTCAAGGATCAACTGAATGAATTCAACCAAGGAGTCAAC
>Ga0099826_10002382_pt1 | contig 12103 bp, 10 predicted proteins | sample Mtrugardesep15_FD_76830 | JGI IMG/M metagenome (GOLD analysis project Ga0099826, IMG submission 76830) | Root nodule microbial communities of legume samples collected from California, USA - M. trunc garden sep15 | ecosystem: Host-associated > Plants > Roots > Nodule | place: USA: California...
AAAAATATATATATATATATATATATATATATATATATATATATATATATATATATATATATATATATATGTTAAAAAGATAAATTTCCAAATAAATATTTGCTTAATTTCCAAACACACCCCTAACATGGATATTTGAGATGCATGACAAGACATAAACCCTCCGGTCACTAATATAAGTAAAAGTTAATATTTTAAATTCATTCATTAAATGACGTATATGGTTTATAATAAAGACCATATACATAATTAATGAAATAAATGTAAAATATAATTTTTTGGTTATAACAATGACCAGAAGGTGTAATGTAATAATATTACAATACATAATGTACTAATATTAAAATACGAGTTTAATTAATACGAATATACGTTGCTAATATATAAATTTTTCGAAATGTGATTCACGACAGTCAATTAAATTTCAGTCACACAGTCAAATAAATCTGTGTCATCCGATCTATTCTAAGGCTGGGATCTAATACTCCCATCATAAGGACCAAAGCACGGGATAGTAAAAAGTGAAAAGACACTTTCATAGTTCGTTCCATGCTAATGAAGATACTCATGCTCTCTGGTCAATTCATTTCAAAGAAGGTGACTGCCCATTCACCCCAACACTATTGAATTCCAGTTCATATTCTGATTCATGCCGACACCGAAGCCCACACACCTCTACATGTTGCCTCAACCGTAACACACCACACCGCTACATTTACCGTTTTCCATCGTTGTTGTACACCCCATTCCAAGAACAATGAACCATCTGAGTTAAACCAAGGGTCGGTTTGCCGATGTCTTGAATAATTGTGAAATTGAGTAAATTGAAAAAACTCATCACCAGTGGAACCTATGAACCTATCTGAATCAAGAGAGAAAGATGGAAGTTTTTTGTTTTGAAGAAGAAGAGAAAGATGGAAGTTAAAAATGGTGTTTTTCAGTTTTCATCAACGAGGTGTGTTGAGAAGAAAATTAAATAATTAGATCTGAACCGTGTAATAGATCCAACGGCTGATCTTTAATTGACCGTGTGACCGAGACATTTAATTGACTGTCGTGAATCACATCTCAAATTTTTCATAGATACACTGAATACATTGATGTGTTGTCACATTGATTATCGAAGTAGTTATTATTGGAGAAATGGATAAAATAATTGCACACTTGCCTAATATATTAATTAAATTCTTACATTTGGGGGTTGGCCGTGTGGATAATTAGTTAACCTCTTTTTTATTTTGTTTTTTCTTTTCTGCAAGAAAGAAATAATGCTTCAAAAGTTGATATTCGTTTCATGTGCCTCTCCATCGCTCTCTTTTAAATTTCACAGTTATTAAACGAACAACAAAATACCTTCTAAAAAAATCTTCTAGGGTTTCAAATTTCTCTCTTTCCCTCAAATAACTCTACCTAAACCCATCTCCCGAATTGCGAACCCAACCCACATTATATTTTGTTCCTTCAATATTTTGATTTTTCTAGCATTGTTTTCCTAAATGCTCTTCATTGACAATTTGTTCACCCCTATGTGTGCAGGTACTTCTTTTTAATTTCTATTTTGCATGTTTATTTATTTTTCATTTCTATTTCAACTTTTACGTAAGAAATAATCCTTACATTTGACTTTTTTTCTTCTTTCGAGGAACCTTACATTTGAGTTATCTTCAATCATTAGAAATACTTGTAGAATACCGTGTTATTTTCATAAATCACCAACATTAACAATTTTATTCATGTCAAACAAGAAATTTTTAGGGTTTCAAATTTCTATGATATACATGGTATTCACGTGTTGTAGAATCATTTTAAATTTATAATTGAATCAAGTGATGGAGACGTTGATTAATGTGATAATGTGCTTTCAGGTGATTAACGTGATTTTCATGTATTGTGTTTTTGTTATTGGGTAATGAGAGGTGTCAAGTTTGCCAACATAGTGGGCAGAGATGAACCTTGCTGCTCTTTTAACTTCTGCTGGAATTAATATCATTGTGTGTGTGGTACTTTTTTCACTTTATTCAATATTAAGAAAACAACCAAGCAATGTTAATGTCTACTTTGGAAGAAGACTAGCCACTAGGTCTTCGACAAACGTCGGCATTTCCTTGGAAAGATTTGTTCCCTCTCCTACATGGGTCATGAAAGCTTGTGATACAACTCAAGATGAACTTCTTAATATTGGAGGTTTGGATGCTGTAGCTTTTAACAGGATGATTATCTTCAGGTTGTTCAATCCTTCTTAAATTTAATTTTTTATGTATGCCATTTGTTTAGTGCATGAAGTTAAAACCTAGAATATTTTTATGGCAATATTAATTTGTAGATATTGACATTTAAAGATGACATATTTGTGGTAACATATATACCATACACAATGCTTGTTGCCACAAGTACAAGAGATTATTTTCTTATACAACAATTTGTTAATAATTGGAATTGAGATTGATGAATTTGTGCTTAGATAATTAGAAGTGACAGTGTTGTTGAATGTTGACTATATATGATGCTTAACTGATACAGGTGAAGCATATAACTAATCAAGTATCTAAAATAGCTTTTAGGTGACGTTAAACCCAAGCGTGTTGTATCTTTTAAGGAGTTTTATATATCATCTTTTCGTTTTAGTACGACAGATTTGTCTAACTTAATTATTCTCTTTACTTGTATGAGATGAGATTTATATGTATGCTTTCGATACCATGTATACTATAGAAATGAAACCCAATTTTAATCACAAAGTTAATAGCACATCAAATAACAAAAACTAAGTGAAAATGAATTTTACAGTACATTCTGTGATTTTACTAACTATTGATACTGCTACTTTTTTTCCTTCAGTATACGAGTATTTTCTGTTGCTGCTATCGTTTGCAATATATTAGTGCTTCCGGTGAATTACTATGCTGATCACAGGATGCATACAATGCATACAGGCATAACTTTTGAGTCACTAGAAGCATTTACCATAGAGAATGTCAAGGAAGGATCCAGATGGTATGCACAATGTCTTATTTTTTGTATGGAGGTGTTCATCATATGAGAGTAGTTCAAATAGCAAATAATGGGTAGAGGCTAAGGAAATAATGAACAAACAATAGAATACATAGATAAATATGCCTATGACACTTCATATATTGTTTGAACAACAAAATATATGGATACATCACAAATCCGATCAGATGGCGTAACCGGAGTAGAGCCAAGAGATACAAAATCACTGCAACGGAAGAATGAGATAAATGCCATAACAACCAAGTAATAAAAAGAAGATTTATCACACAAAAACAAGTCTGCTAAAACAACATAGGTGTAAACCACAAACTACGTCTACAAAAACTAACAGTCCCTAAACACAGCAAAGTATCAGCCACGGGGAACAAAAACCCTGCTAACCACCAGCACAAAAAGTAGAAGCTGAAACCGAACCATAGCGGCAGAGAGATAAAACATGCTGCAATGCACGCCAATATTTCAAAACAAAGGCAAGTTTCTAAAAAACGCAACAACAGCTCCGAAATGGAACATTAATCATCTAGCCAAACAACTTATAGATCCCATGACCATTCATAAAATAAACAATGTGATGCCTTCATTCTACCCAAAAGTAAAATAAATATTTCAATATGCTCGATCTGTATGCTTGAGGTCGAGAAAGATGCTTCGTTTATTGTTAAATAAATTGAGTTTTTTATGTTAACCTTTCTCCCTAAGAGCAGCAAGAATGGTTCAGTGACTCGGTCTTTTTCCTCTCTCATTATTTTTATCCCTTCCAATTTCAGATGTTTATGCATTGATTGGTAATTCAAGAATATTCACACAAACTGGTTACTTATAGTTTTCATTTTTTTTCTTGATGTCAGGCTTTGGGCTCATTGTCTTGCATTATACATCATAACATTGACAGCTTGCTGTCTTCTTTATTCTGTAAGGATCTGATCTTACATGACTTTATTGCATTACCTAACAAGTTTTTTCTCCCATTGTAAATATGACTTGTCCGATTAATTAACTAGAAATCATGTGCAGGAATACAGGAGCATTACTAATTTGCGGCTAGCAAATTTCACTGAATTGCCTCCAAAACCAAGTCATTTTACTATTCTTGTCCGAGGAATACCCTGGTCTCCTGAGGAATCATATTGTGAAGCTGTGAGGAAGTTTTTCACATTTTACCATGCATCAACATATTTGTCACACCAAATTGTGTATAAGTCCGGTACTGCTCAGAAGTTGAAGGTCTGCCTCTTATCTTCAAATACTTTTATTTGTATCGAGACTATGTTTTACTTATGTTTTCTTTATTCTAAATTAATTGTGTAATTTTTTAAGCTGTTTGTTTATGTCACATTTAGTATTGTCGTTAATAATTAATGTATGTATATGCAGTAAAAATTGATTGCATTTCTCTCTTGCAAGAATTTAAATTTTTCTGTAATAGGCAAATATTTGTTGATATGGAGTATAAGATACTCCTACGCTTGTACAAATGAGGCATTACATTCAAAGACAATCTACAGGATTGTCATAATCAGATAACCAATTATATGAAAAAGAGCATTCGAAGCACAAATGCCTACATGTTTCTTCCTCCCTGGTACAAAATGCACAGTTGCTGTAACGCTGTACAGCAAGCCGTCCTCGGTGTGCTAATGGCTCCCTCGTTTCAAGCCTATTGTGAAATAGTCTCTACGCAAACACCCTTTAATTTTGAAGGAACTGAGGTGCACCAGATTATTTTTAACACTTGTCCCATCTCATTGTTTACTGCTAAATAATTGTTACTCTGCGGCTAAATTGTGTACCCGAACCTGACAGAATAACCTCCTGCCGCATCTAGCTTCCACACCCACCTGTCATGCTCCCTTCAGTTCCGAGATATTTCCTGCAACAAAATTTGATAATTATCTTCTTAGCAATTCCTCCCAATCGAATAATCTACGCTTTAAATTCCACTGCCACAACCACAATTCTCCCCTCCGCTGCCCTGTCTCTGATACAATAGCGTGCTTATTCGCTGCAACTGAGTACAACCTCGGATATACATGAATTAGTGGTTCCGGTCCCACCCATTTATCGTGCCAAGTTGCCAACTTTTAATTTTCTCTGCACTGCCAAGCCTTAAACTAATGCCATCAACCAACAAGTTTGCTCGATTGTTTAATGTTGTTCCCAACTCCACCAAAGCGATTGATTTTTGTCCGCACCTGCATCTTCTCCACTCATGATAGCTTCACTAAGATTCCCATACCTGTATTTCAAAAAGTTATGCCATATGCGATCTGTATCAACCGGCAGAGCACCCTCCATCTCTACATTGCCAGTAAAGCTATATTGAAAGCCTCAGGATTCTTTATTCCCAAGCCACCCCTTTTTTTAGGTACATACTTTGTCCCATCCCATAAGACGCACCTTTTGGAAGAATATAGATTGACATTCATTTATATCATATACATATTGTTTCTTAATATCTACGGTGTTCCCTAACAATGGATTGGACCTCTTTTATGTTCATTGAGTTGTCATTCACGATATTTATTCTTTAAAGAATTTTATAATAAATTTTTACCATTCTTCTGTTTTTGGCATAACTACTATTTAAACTTTTGTTTCTTTTAAACTTTTTCTTCTAGGATGATGCAGGATATATATGCAAGATGTTTGGTGATGGTGTGGAACAGACTTGTAAGCCAAGCATGTGCATGGTACAATGTTACTTTTGTGGAGGAACAAATAATTTTAAGATTATCTCTAGAGAAATAGATAGCATACATTCGAGAACAGGCTTCAGGGACATGCATATGGTTGCAAGACAAAAGGTCAATTTTCTAGCCGAGTTGGTTTATATATGTTTTGTTAGGGTTAAATATGTTTAGTACCAATCAAATTACCTTATTTTGTTTCTTCATCCTTATAAAAAAATTGTCATTTTTGAACAAAACATGTTTAATTATTTTTCAACTTTTAAACTTTTGAATGATTTTTTGAGGTACGTATAGAATATTGTAAAAAGTTTCTTCACACAAAAATATATGTTGACTCAACAGAAGAGGCTAAAACTACCTGGTAGTAATTTTGGAAGAACAAAAAAAATACGATTTTCTTATATGGAGATGAAAAACAAAAGAAACTGGATAATTTAGTAGGGTCAAGAAAATATATTTAACCCTATATGTTATAATTGTGATTTATGAAATTACATGCAAACATCATTCATTTCTATAAGTTTGCAAACTATGATGTTTTTATTTTATTTTAAAAAACTCGATATCCGACTCAAGAACTAATTATGATATTAAGAAATCTATTGCGATTTGGCATAGATATGAGAACCTCTTGATTATATCTGAGTATAGTTTGACCTTAACCCAATTTAAGCCATGAAAGTGACATTAAATTAGTTTTTAGTAGAAGTATATGTAGAATAAACTCATGGAATTAACAATTTATGCTCGAATTTGGGTCTCTATTGCAGGAATGTGCAGCTGCATTCGTGTTCTTCAGAAGTAGATACGCTGCTCTAATGGCTGCCCGAAATCTTCAAGCATCAAATCCTATGTTATGGGTGACAGAACAAGCTCCTGAACCATGTGATGTTTACTGGTCCAACCTTTGCATCCCATACAAACAACTATGGCTTCGAAAGATATTCACATGGGGGGTTTCTACCACCTTCATGATTGTATTCCTTGCCCCTGTCACATTTGTACAAGGCTTGACTCAACCAGAAAGGCTTGAGAGAATGTTCCCATTCTTGACAGAGATACTTAAAACGTAAGATATTGCACATACAAGGGTCAAATATTACTTACTTCCTATAAAACACGGATACATACACTTACATGCCGACACCGCTAATAATTTAAGAAAATCACATAATTCAGTGTAATTATATATGTCGGTGTCGTGTCGGTGTCAGACACGACACGTGTCTGACACCGGGACACACCTAATCTACGGAGTGTCCGTGCTTCATAGTGAGTTTGCTTCTATATTTTTTATGCGGGCCACAATTTGAAACCATGTGATGTTTACTATTACAATGGTTTCAAATTGTGGTGCCACGTTTATATAGTTTGTGAAAATTAACAATCACTTCACACCGCAATAACCACAATCGCAACGACTGCAACCACATCCAAGACCACAACCACAATTTAAAACATCGTTAGAATTATTTTCATAATTGTGTTGCCTTTACATGTCAGTTTATCAAAAGAAAGAATTTGGAAATATAGAAAATGCACAACGTTGGTTTTTGTTAGGACTGTCATCATTATGCATGATAAATACACTGCGGAACTTCATTTTAGTTTGAGAAGAGAGAAAAAGATGCATTGTAATATAAATTAATTGTAAATTATGATTTATCCATGGTATGTAGAATATTATATAGGAGTTTGAAATTTTTAAATGTTATAAATTCATTGAAAAGTTAAACAATGTTTTTTTCCCAGGAAATTTATGGTTCAACTGGTGTCTGGTTACTTGCCAAGTGCGATTTTGGTTTTATTTTTAATTGGTGTTGGACCAGTGATGATGTTACTTTCAGCAGTGGAAGGGCCAATTTCCCGTAGCGGCAAGAAGAAAAGTGCATGCTGCAAAGTTTTGTCTTTCACCATTTGGAATGTGTTTTTTGTCAATGTTTTTACCGGGTCTATTATCAGTCAACTATCAGTGTTTACTAGTATAACAGAACTACCTGCCCAATTGGCAAAGGCAGTCCCATCTCAGGTGATGTATTCATGTTCCAAGATGATAAATGACAAATTCCTATTGTAAATTATACACCCTTTGTTGTATAAATTATGATTTGCTATCTTAACTGTATAGTATTCTTTTTTCTTTCTTTCTTGGCATACAGGTTACGTTCTTCACAACATATGTTTTATCATCTGGTTGGGCAAGTCTAGCATTTGAGATTATTCAACCGTTTCCTCTTTTTTGTAACTTGTTCCAAAGATTAGTACTATGTTCTGGGCAAGATTCATACAATGGAACTCTAACTTTTCCGTACCATACAGAAGTTCCAAGGATCCTGCTATTTGGATTTCTCGGTTTCACATGTTCTATTCTGGCACCCCTGATACTGCCCTTTCTATTGTTCTATTTTTTCCTTGCATACCTCGTTTACCGTAACCAGGTTAGTAATTTCATCATGCTATTGTGTTTTTTTGTTCATCAAGCTGTGTTTCAGTCTTAGGTTCACATGTAGTTGAGGCGAAGACTTGATATGATGTTTTTTATACATGATATTGTCATACCATTTTATCTACCGTTTCTTCGAGATATCAAGTTATCGCTTATGAAAACATAGTATCTAGAAGTGAATCTCTTGTTAACTTGTGTATCACATTATCTCATAAGTTGTATATCACATTTGTCTTTGTCTTTGTTCATGAAATCTTGTCTTGGAGCTCCTTAATATTTCGTCGAACGCGAATTGTTACCATCTAAAGTCATGCAATGAGAGATTATGATTATAAAATTCAGCCACATCGATTGTATTTTAAGATCTTTTCTGCAACTATAGAAATTAGAAAAGTTGAATGGCTTGGTTTGTAAGTAGAATCCGATTATTTGGTTTGTTATATGATAGTCTCTGCATTAAAATCCACAAAGCGAAGAGAATTTAAAAGAGAGTGATCCAAAATAAACAAGTAGATTAAGTGGTGGACATCTATATCTCTGCATGCAATGAAAAGTAATAGTGCTTTAGTTGTTTCTAGTGTAAAACTATAATTTTAAGACGTTGTATTAATATTCGAGTGTGTAGACGGAATATAGCCCAGTTTGTCTAGTGGGCAGCATTTATAAGATTATATCAAAAGTATTAGCAAACAGATTGAAGGGAGTCTTGGGGAAATTGATTTCCAAAAATCGAACAACTTTTGTTCAAGGCAAACAGTTAGAAGACGGTGTGGTAGTAGTCAATGAAATTATTGATTTGGCTAAAAGAAGAAAAGATAAGTGTTTGCTTCTGAAAGTCGACTTTGAAAGAGCATATGATTCGGTTAAGTGGGAATACTTAGGATTCATGCTTCAAAAGAGGGTTTTGCAGCTAAATGGATCGGATGGATGCGGGCTTGCATCTTTTCAAGTACTATGTCAGTCATGGTGAATGGAGTCCAACTGAAGATTTCAAGTTAGGGAGGGGGTTAAGACAAGATGATCACTTATCCCCGTTTCTCTTCTTAATCACAGATGAAGGTTTGTCCGGTTTGATGTGTAAGTCTGGAAGGGTTAATTAGTGGAAGATGTGATTCATTATGATGGAGAGGTTTATGTTCAATTGGGAGGGAGTTTGACGTCGACTCAAATTGGCTTTCAATGATAATCCAAAGAGAGCTTGGAAGCGGGGAGAATACACTTTTTTGGAAGGATTTGTGGATAGAGGATCAGCCCTTATATATCAGATTTTCTCGTTTGTATCGTGTTGCAAGTGGCAAATCTATTTTCATACCAGGTTGGTAGTCGGGTATTTTCCTGGAGCTGGAACAACATTTTGAATGAAGTTGACAGCACATAAACTGCTGTTTTGAGCAGTCTGGTACAGCAGGTTCGTCCACGGGTCAAAGAGACAGATTCTTTTGCTTGGCTACCTGAACCGATGAAGTCTTTTACTGTGAAAAGCTGCTAGATTCTGTTGTCTAATTTTCAAACAGTTGAGGACACGGACGATGGCTTTTTGGCAGTGATAAAACGACTATGGATAAAAAACGACTATGGATAACATCGGTACCTTAGAAAATTTGTGTTTTTGGTTGGCAGTTGCTTCAAGAGAAAATCCCAATAAGAGTGGAATTATGGAGAAGAGGGACATTCATCAACAAAGTTGTGTTTTTTTCTTTGATGAAATCGAGACAGAGGGACATTGTTTGTAATGTATCCGAAAACTAAGGAGATTCAGAATTTGATTTTTAATTGGATGAAGTGGAATGCAATAGGATAACGTGAAGAGTTGATAGAAAAATTCCTTGTTGTTCAACTCAGTCGAAAAAGGGAAGAGAGGTAAAAGAGTTTCTCATTTAATTTGTGTAACAACGGTGTGGTGCATATGGTTGGAGAAAAATGATGTCCTTTTAAATGGAAAAGTGGCTAACATTTCGGAGGTGGTGGGTCGTATATTTCATTTTCCGTGGTCTTGGTTTATTTGTGTTGCCTCAGAGTTCTGAAGCTGCTATTATTTATTTCAGATGGCGTTTTTTGTGTTAATTCCTGCGTTTTTCTATGTCGTTTTACTACCTTTTAGTTGTCTTGCTTCTGATTTTTTGTGTGGGGAATGTAGTGCTTCAGTTAGTTTTTTATGCGCACTGCATGAGTAAAAAATTATTCGAATGTTTGCTAATTTTTTTTTCATTATGTAAAAGCTTCAATTTAATATCATTTGCAGATCATCAATGTGTATATTACAAAATATGATGGTGGCGGACAATTATGGCCTATTGCTCACACCACGTCGATCTTTTCATTGCTTGTGGCACAAGTTATCGCACTTGGGGTGTTTGGACTAAAACGATCAACAGTTGCATCTGGATTTACCATTCCATTGTTGATCGGTACCGTTCTATTTAATCAATATTGTAGGCAACGATTTCTTCCAGTATTTAAGAACAATGCAGCACAGGTACGGTCTCTTACTCTAAATATATCACCCCCCACCCCCCGACTCCATTCTTTCTCATTATCATTTTTCAATATTTTAGGTTCTTATTGACATGGATCGCAGAGATGAGACTCTTCGAAGGATGGAAGAGATTTATCATCAATTGCATTCAGCCTATTGCCAGTTCAATAACGATAGCCCTCCTCAATCTGAATGTTTCAGTTATTCCGGGGACATATCAGAACGTATTCAGAGTCTTCGGACTCCAAAAGATTTAGAGTCAGGTTTGCATCTATTCAATGTTGGTTTATTAAAGATATGATTGAAAATCTGACTATGTTTTTTTATTATGTTTTAGGCAAAAGAATCATCCAACCAGAAATGTCATGGCCAATTGTTCGTCGATAGTTCAATTTTGTAGAAATCAATCATAGACTTGTAAATTTTATGAGAATCATGCATGGTGATTGCTACAAATGGAGGTTGTGCACATGTAATTTTAGATTATCTCGTTCCAAATACCTACCTGCACATATTATAGGAATTAGATTCTCCCCATAGTGAATATCTTTGTAATTATCCTATTTTCTATGTAATTGTAAATATTTATGTTGAAATAATTACTCAAATGCTATTTTTTCATTAAGTCAAAGAGTAACACTTGTATATGTAGACAGAAATATGCCATGTATTCAATATTTTTTGAAAAAATGGGAGACTGTCTCATCTTGATTGAATGACCACAAATATTTTGATTTTGTGAATGCATGATTTCTTTCACTTCAACGAATCCGATTTCATGATAAATGCTAAAAGTTGGAGAAGAATGTATCGCAAATTTTTGTTTGTACATAGAGTGAATCACGATTATTTTTGTTGAGTAAAATGACTATTCTAACTTCTAAGATATGATATATTTATCATTATCATTTGGCAGAATTGAAACAAATCGAGTGGACCAAGGTCGGTTATAATTTTCTTGGAAACAATATATTGTCCAACATTAAAAAATTGTATGAGCCATTCTGAAGCATATAAGGAATAAGAAAACAATTAACGAGTACAAAACACGTTTGTCTAGTCCAAGGGTGGGACTGAAGTTTGACAAGTTTTCATGTTAGTGTGAGTGTCATTATCATTGCATAAACAAATAATTAGGCAATTCCAAATTTCAATTAATTATATATATATGATACGGATTAAAATTTGTTTAGTATCAGAATCCAGATAGAAGGGGACTTGTTATTATAAAAAGAATTTCACATGAATAATTTGATAAGAGAATTTGTCGTTTGGCTATTGTCAAGGTTAGGGAATGCCCTGCCGATAGGGCTTCAATCACGGATTTATGTTATTTTGTTTGATGCATGCTCAATTTTTAATCATTATATTAAATTCTGTAAGGTATCAAGTTTTTAAATTCCTTTGTATTATGTTGTAGGATTGTTCTCTTGTGTTTTTTCTGGCTGCGGGATATTCCCATGTACTTTACAGAGCATA
>Ga0099826_10002384_pt1 | contig 12092 bp, 3 predicted proteins | sample Mtrugardesep15_FD_76830 | JGI IMG/M metagenome (GOLD analysis project Ga0099826, IMG submission 76830) | Root nodule microbial communities of legume samples collected from California, USA - M. trunc garden sep15 | ecosystem: Host-associated > Plants > Roots > Nodule | place: USA: California...
AAAACTCAAAAATTTTAAAGAAATTTTTTTTAAAAAAAAAAAAAAGGCACGCGAGAAATGAGTAAGGTAAAAAAAGAAAAGTAATAGTCAAATAAATATCATCCTAGTCTAGTGCATGGTGTTTCAATATTGTGAATCTCATAAAAGAAGTGGGCGCTCACATTTTAGTCAACGTTGAGGTTCGATTTGGTTTGAGAAAAAATATTTTAAGGTGAAAATGACAGTTTTTAGGGTTTTGAGAAATTGACCGAAAACTTTTAAGGTACTATTATATTTAAAATGTTTTTAAAATATTGGTTGTTATTTTCCTTAACAAGTGCCTTATTAGTATGACCCTTAAGTTAAATATACATTTTGCTTTAGTCCCTTACTCTTAAGTTTTTTTTCGTTTCATATTGGTCATTGAAATTACAAATAATAGACAATTTGGTCTCTAAGTTTTTTTTTCTTTCATTTCATTTTGATCACTTAACCTACAAATAGTAGATATTTTGATCTTTAGGTTACAAACTTTAGACACTTTCCTCCTTTCTATTAGGGACCAAAAATGTTTTATTATTTGTTATTTAAAGACCAAAGTGTCTAACATTCATAATTTAAGGGATTAAAATAAACTGAAAAAAAAAACATAAGACTAAATTGATAATGTTTTTAGCTTAACAGACCAAAATGAAACAAAACAAACTTAAAAGACCAAAAGAAAATGTAAAAATAATTCAAAAGACCAAATGTGTAAATTTTTTTTTGGTCAAGACCAAATGTGTAATTTACCCAAAATAAATCGGAAGAATTTAATCCCCACTTAAATCGCCATGGAATTTTGTTTTTTTTTTTCCATCTATGATGACATTATAAAACGTTGAGGTTGATTTGGTTTTAGAAAAATCCACGTAAGGTTTAGTTTTTGAGAAAAAAGAATTGAAAAAATTTAGTCACCATGAAAAATTAATATTTCTTTTATGATGATATTATTTTGATGAACTGATTTAACTATTTTTAATTATTGTCAGGTAGGTATGTAATTGTCAATTTTCTAACACTAGATCAAGTAGGGACTAAAAATTAACTCTCTTTTAATAATTGACATAAACCTTCTTTAAAAAAATAAAGACAAATACCTCCATGAGTCCTTTAAGTTTCATATTTATTTTAAATAGATCCTTCAAGTTTCTAAGTTTCGAGTTTGTTTTAGATAGGTCATTTAAGTTTCTACGGCTTCAGATAGGTCCTTTAAGTTTCGAGTTTGTTTCATATAGGTCTTTTTTGTGATAGAGAAATAGTTGAATACAAAGGACTTATCTGAAACAAACTCGAAACTTAAAGGAACTATCTGAAACCTTAAAACTTAAAGGACCTATCCGAAACAAACTCGAAACTTAAAGGACCTGTCTGAAACCTTAGAAACTTAAACAACCTATCTAAAAAACAAACGTGTAACTTAAAAGACATAGAGAGGTATTTAACCAAAAAATAATAATTGACTAGACCTAATTACTGTCACAGACCCAGTTCATTTTTTATTCTAAAAATTGTTTTTATTTTGTTCAGGACTAAATTTTGTCACCAAGTTTCTCTTGAGAACTAAGCTGAAACTTCACTCTTAATCTTATATCAACTTTTCTAAACCTATATAATTTCCACTTCAAACTCAACTCAGCCCTATCATTTTTACAAAATCAATTCAAATTCCGCAAGCAAATCCCAATCCCCACAATATCAACAATATACTCCCGCCGTATTTTTTTATTAACAAAAAACACTAATTCACACTTATTAAAAAAACTAATACTTAGTGATTTGAGGTATAATTTTTTGTGTTCTCCTTGAAACAAGTTTCATTAAAAGATGTAAAAATAATTCTCATTGGTTAAAAATTCTGGAGAAAATAAAAAAAGGAACAAATTGAATGCAACATGCATTTAATTTTACATTGAAAAATATGATTTGTTGGAAAAAACACAATAAAAGCTTAAAAGTTGGTCTTTTTTGCTTATATTTTGAGACAAAGAAAAAGAGATTTTTTTGCTTATATTTTAGGACGGATAGAGTATATGAGAAGATAATCCCAAAATCATCCAAATTAGAATGGGTTGTTGTTTTCACATTCAAATTAAATGTGTTCAAGGGTTAGGATCCTATAGATAGTTTGGTTGGTTACAATAGTTGAGTGTATAAAAATCTGTTTTTAAAAGTGGTTATGTAATTAAGATTTTATACATCTCAAATTTTAGTATAATGTTCTCCATATTTTTTTTTTTAAATGAAGAGCACAAAGACCCAAGTAACAAGTGGCATAGGCCATAGAGTAAGAAACAAGTAACTATTTTGTATATAAAAACGTTTCTACATAACGAAATTGTATATGGAAATGTTTGAACTTAAAATTGAAAACTTAAAAAGTGCAAGAGAATGAAAGTACAGGGAGCTAAGAAATAAAGATAGCCCTGTTAATTTTTCGTGGGTTTTCATTCTTTTCAATTAGACATTTTACATAGTAGGAAACAAAGAGAATCATAGTCATTTACACGAGAATATGTAGCCAACAAAAGTAGTGTACATGTTAGCAGATTTCCATTACCACATTTCTCTACATTAAACTGTTTAAGTACTAAAAAAAACTATTTCCCTTTATTCGAGTTTAGCTCAAGAATACGATATCGAACCTCCTTGCAAGGCAGATCCTCAGATTCTAGACTGTTGTCTGAAATGCATTGTAGAACAGTTCCCAGAAAATTTATTGATCTCTGGCCTTATCCTGCGTCAAAGTTAATAGTAATTTTTTTATGACTATCATGCAGAAGTATATGTGTGAAAATGGAATGGTTCATAGAGAAGAATTTAAATAATAAAAATAAAAGAACCTTGATATCAATGGAGTTGGTTTCTCGCAGCTTCTCTCACAAATCAGTTTGGAATTCTGGACGTGTTCTTGCAACATATCAATTAATTGATTTTCGTCAGCCAAGTTATATGCACAACTGAATCTAACAGCTACAACAAATTGCTTCCTCTAGATAACATTTTTAACAATATCTGCAAGGTACGGGAAATTTTACTTCATCAAAACTTAACAGAAAAGAACAGATATAAAATAAGTTCTTATTAACAAAAAACTGAGGAGAATGGACTGAATATTCCAAGTTTATTTCATTTTCCATGCATAAACACCGAGATGTCAATTTTATCATGAATAGCAATAGCAACCTTATCCTAACTGCAGATAAACAGCGTGAAAAGTAATAATAGATATTGACATATTTTATAATCATATGATATGATGTAACACACCAAGGCATAAAGATAAAAGGAGTGATACTGGTCACAGACCAGACCATTTCTAAATTAACATACCAGAAACTTTATTTGCAAAACCCAGGGTCTCCAACAGCTCAATAGCTATCTTGTGCTGAGCAACAGATGCAAAAAGCTCCAAAACTTCATCTTCATCGAAAGAAGTAAGCAATCCATAAATTGACAAAAGCAGCAAAAAACCAAGAACCGCCAAAGAATTTTCAGTATTCTCTCTAATGTAAGCTCTCAAATCATGTGCTAGCTTTAGCGCTTCTTCTCTTACACAAGGTTTAATAGTTGGTGAGATTCTCATCAATTCTTCTAGAAGGTAGATGTGGCTATCATCAATAACCACAACATTGTCTCCCTTCTCTCCCTTCTCACACAGTGGAGTAATGGGGATTTGTATTATATCCAGAACAAGTCTTGATGGATCTGATGATTCTAGCAGATAAACATAAATGTCACTGCGAAGTGATTCGACTCCATCAGTTTTATCACTCATGTCCAACTGCAAACTTGTACCATCAATGGTAGGACTTAATTGGTCATTCATGTAGGAGGCAACTGCATAATTAGATAGGAGAGCCAGATAGTTTAGATCCCTCATACTGATAGAAACGTCATTAAATGAAGGTGACAATAGGAATTTAAATATATATATATACTATGAGAGAAAGGAAAACCTTTCCTAGATTGAAATGTATGAGTGACAGGAAAGAATTATACTAATAGTTGCAAACAATCAATGTCAGTATAGCACCTTAACAGAATCAATGGAGATAGTGTTAGATTGGTTCATAGACAAGACTAGAAATAGTTGCACAAATAGGACTACTAAGTGACCCTCAATGGTTTTTTAGGATAGCAAACTCAAATTTTAACTCAGAGATTACATTATTTGCAAATACTTGAAAAATTTAAAATACATTCAAATACTAATCAATCATTAGCAGTACAGTAGCATATATTATAATAAAACCTAGCCATGGATAAAAACGCAAGAGTTTTTTGCATTTAAGAGATTCATAAAATGTTGAAGGGTGAAAAATATAATCCTCCAAATACAGTTTGACAGTGTATGTGTTTGTGTGTGATATAAAAACAGGAGAAGTGTTTCAGCTTGGCTAAGCATACAATATTAACACGATTAAAAATACTTTTAAAGAATTATAAACATCAATAAATGAAACAATTGAAATGATTTTTTTTCAGTAAACTAGAAGGATAAGAACCTTTACCTGATTCTTTTTCCTCATCGATATATTTTTCTAATGCTTCATATTGACTCCCTGTCAACTCAGGCTCCTTCAGTTGTCCATCAAATTTATTCAGCCTTGACTCAAGTTCCTTGACTTGTCCTTCAACCTGCTTCTCTTTTAACTCAAGCTCCTGCACCTTTACTTCGAACTGATTCTCTTTTGACTCAAGTTCTTTCCACCGTTCTTCAATTTGCTTATCTTTTGATTTGAAATCCTCAACTTGGCTTTCAAAGTGCTTATTTTTTAATTTGAGCTCCTTAATTTGACCTTCGAGTTCTTTTGCTTTCAATTCATGCTCCTTTACTATGGCTTCATGTTGCTTCTCTTTTGAGTCAAGTTTTTTCATTCGGCTTCCAATATGCTTCTGTTTTGATACCAGTTCTTTCTCTTTGAATTCGAACTCCTTCACTCGTCCTACAAGTTGGTTCTCTTTTGACTCTAACTCCTTCAATTGGCTTTCAAAGTGCTGTATTTTAAATTCCAGCTCCTTCACCTGGCCTTCAAATTTCTCCTCTTTTGATTCAAACTCCTTCTTCCAGCCTTCAAGCTGCATCTCTTTTGACTCTAGCTCCATTGCTCGTCCTTCAACTTGCTTCTTTTTTGATTCAAGCTCCTTCACCCAGTTTTTGAAAAGCTTCTTTTTTGATTCCATCTCCTTTACACAATATTCAAGTTCCCCCTTCTTTGATTCGAACTGTTTCACATGTCCTTCCAGCTGCTTCTCTCTTGATTCTGATGCCTTTACCTGTCCTTCTAAGTGCTTCTCCTTTGACTCTAACTCCTTCAATCGGCTTTCAAAATGATTCTGTTTTGATACAAGCTCCTTCTCTTGGCCTTCAAATTTCTCCAGTTTTGATTTAAACTCATTCTCCCGGACTTCAAGTTGCATCTCTTTTGAGTTTAGCTCCAGTGCCCGTCCTTCAACTTGCTTCTGTTTTAACTCAAGTTCCTTAACCTTACCTTCAAAACGCTTCTTCATTGACTCGAAGTCTTCCATTTGAGCACGTGGATCATTCTGCCTGATTGACATTACCCTTAGTAACTTCTTCCTTTCGGACTCTAAAATTTCTGCTTGTCTGCCAACTAATATTTTCATTGCATCAAGCTCTTTCTCTTTGGACTTAAGTTCCATATTACATTCAACAACTTTTTGGGTAAGAGCCTTGAGTTCCTCTTCCTTCCTTTCAACTTTTCTCAGCATATTGTTGTGAATTTCATTAAGTCTTCTAACACAAATAACTTGCTTCTTCTTTTTTCCAAGCTGTTTCCAACAGTCTTCAATATCTCTCTTTATGCACTGCAGTCTCTTCTCTTCTACTTTCCTCTTCCTTTTGCATTTCTTAAACATTTTTTCTACCAATTTAACTTCTTTCTTCAGCGAGGAAAATGATTTATCTGCTGATTTTCCCAACCTTCCAGTTCTATTCGACGACGGATTATCATGTTTGTCTTCGTTTTGATCATAATATGGTGACATCTTCAATTTCTTCGCAGAAATGTGCAAGGAATTGCTGTTATCAAGCAGCCTCTTAACTGGCAGTGTAGTAATACTAATATCCCTTGTCTTAACAGAAAGATCACGTTTACTACTACATGTTCCCAGACTCGAAATCGGAGAAAGCCTTGGTGACACAGGAACATCATCAACATTATGTTCAGATTCAAAGTCCTGACAAGAAACAGGTTCCCTCATCACATCTGAATGGGATGTTTTTTTCTCACATGAATTGATCCATTTATCATTTAAGTTCCCATCATCATCACCAACACAAAAGTTTCGCTTATCAGAAGCCTCAATATCCATTATTAATCAACTAGAGAAACTGGAAGAAAAAAACAAATAAATAAACAAGAAGCTTCTTCAATAGAAAAATTTATAGGTCAAATGAAGCATTAAGTAATACATTACAGTTCCAGAAGCACACATAAAGGATCAACACGAAGAATAATGACAATATAAATAGGGGTAACCGTTTCAACATATAAACATGAACACATTTATTAGCTCTAAGCCTCTAACATTGCATCTTGTTGATTTGTTTTAGACAAAGACGTGAAAATAAAAAAGCGAAAGAGCAATATCTAAAAATGATGAGGCACACAAACACTAGACACGACATGAACACTGACACATTGACACCGATGAATTTTTTATAAAATGACATAATTCAGTGTATTCACATGTGTCGGTGTTGTGCCCTGTCAAACACCAGAACACACGATCGATCAGAAGTGTCGGTGCTAGGCATAAAATTTTCACTTATCAGACGTTTAACATGCAAGTTCCCATCATCATCATCATCACCATTCATTATTAATCAACTGTAGAAACTAGAAGAAATAAATAAATAAGCACAAGAAGCTTGTTGAATTGAAAAATTTCTAGGTCAAATCATGATGAAGTACATACATAACATTTATTATAAACAGAGGTAAATCAATGTTTCAACATAATAATAATAATAATAATAATAATAATAATAATAATAATAATACACACATTGATTAGCTCTAACTAATACTAAATCATCAAGTAATGAATAGATTACAGTTTCAGAATCAGAAACAAAATGTATGACTGAACTATGGAAACGGAATCATGAAGTAATATATCAAAATTATTGTATAAAAAAAGAGAGTGAAGTTTAGAAGCTTACAATACAAGAAATGGTTGATGATGTTATCTTCTTGTTACGGAGATAGAAATGGAGGAAGAAGAAAGAGAGTTGAGTTTGTTACGCTGCTAGTGTTGTACTTGTGTGTGGGGTCCACAACTTGCTTACGAAGTTGTTGACTTGACAGTGAGGAACGTTCAGTTACAGTACATTGTTGTGATTTAACCAAATACAGAAATTTTAGTTTTTCTTCTCTCATTGGCCCCTCAATTAAACTGTATTACAAGGACTAAATTCAATTAAATAGAGTCACAAAGAAAAGTAGGTGCTATAAGTAAATTGATCTAAATGGTATGAGACTGCATTTAAGTAAATAGTTATGGGTTCAGTTGATCCACACACTTGTGTATTGAGGAAATGTGATTCAAGGAAAAGAATCTACTTTATGTGAGTCACACATTTTTTGATGGAGATTGGTCATGACTAAATGACACTGGAAATTTTGTACTTATGACATGGTAAGAAAAAATAAATAAAAATCAAGCGAACTATAATCTTGTTAATCCATCGCAACTTTGTATTCCACCTAGCCACTTTTATTGACTTCCATCTTTTGCAATTGATTTATCGTGAATTCCGCTCAATTTCAATTTTTATTGGTTGGTTTTTAATTATTTATGCTATCGTGATGGTTTTATTCGCTTTATACAACAATGCTAGAAGAAGAAAAAAAAAGTGTTACATTGAAAGGAAATAAAGGTTAGGAAAAGGTAACAAAAAATATAGGGTTTGAGACGATGTGAAAAGACTAGTTGGACACTTGTTGTTCTCACATCCATCGTTTCCTAGAAACATGTGGGAATGACCAAAATACCCAGCGGTAGTTAACTATCACAGGGGCGTTTTTGGTCATTTTCCTGTGTTTCTAGGAAACAATGGATGTGAGAAAAGCAATTGACGACTAGTTGTCACAAAATAGCGATAGTGATGTAGAAGGAATGCTACCAAAAAAATTCAAAAGATAGGAGAGCCAAGTGATTCAACATGTTGCATTGGTGATCGCTCTATATTCTACCTCAGCAAAGGTACATGAGACCACGCTTTATTTGTCAAGACATAAAACCTTGATTAGAAGTGGACTTGAGGTAGCAAAAGAGACGAGTAGCAAGAGCCAAGAGTAATAAATGGTTGACGAGGACCAAGACACTAACATAGCTCGAACTCGTGACCTCTCAGATCTAAGTTATGTTTTTATATCACTAGACAAAATCTTTGAAGTTAAAGAGAATATTTTTCTATTGTGACTGACAATGGAATTTTTAGGAACACACTTGATTAACCCTCCATTTTCCTGAAATAGTTAAGGGAAGTTTTAAAATGCTACCCACACCGTCCAAGTCTATTACGGCTTATAAAGAAAAACGAACCGTTAACACCGCTGCATTCGAGCACGGGACCTCTAATTAAATTGGAAGAGATATATTATCATTTCATATAAATTCAACAAGTCCCATACAATTCAACAATAAGATTGGGGGAGAGGTATTGGAAGAAGTAGTTGGGGCTGGAGGGGAATAATGCTCGGCAAGAAGCACACCAAGTCCCATAAAATTCAACAATAACTAGTCTATCCTCAGCTTGACTCAAGTCTTTTCTATAGCATTTGATATTCATTTACAAGCGAAGGTGTTATTAGGTTTTCGCTGGCACATATCTATACATTAGGTTGTTACATATTTGGAGGATGGCACTCATATAGTCTTCTCTCTCTTTAGCTCAACAATGCCACATGCGAGAACAAGACTGAGATGTAGCCTCTTTAACAACTTTATGAGTGTCTCTGTTCATTTACCTCTTTATATAAAAACAATGTTGTGTTAAATTAAACAATAGATGCCATTCATCAATTTGTGGACGATTTATACTATATCCATATTACCCTTTGAGAATCAAATTTAAAGATAACATTTTATAATGCTTATTATAAGAAATCGTCTTGGCTTGAATCAAGTTCATGTTCAATTTAGAGAGACACACCTAGACTAGTGCCTACTGCATACCAAGAAAATGGAGCACCAGACACCAGTGTTACATTTGACCCAGCCAACTCTCAGTTTTTCCCTAGATTATTGAATATTCACTTCATCATGCAATTATATTGAAATGTGATTAGTGATATGAGTATTAGCGGCAACTTTGAGGATGTTTAGGGTGTACGGAGTTTTTAGAGGCACACAAAAAAATGGTTTAAAAAGTTATATATTGAACAAATTTATAAGTCAAGGATTCAACTTTTTTCCTAAATTTTAAGCTCAAATTTATAAATTTGCAAATTATTTGCCTTTTAAGAAGGAACTTACAATAATTAAAAATAACATCCTCTAATTATCTAACTCGAAAAAGGCATTTTGTAGGCTTAGTTCTATAACCCATTGGAGAGCTTTAGGGGGACATGTAGTTTCACCTTTAAGAGTAGATACGCAACAAGGGTTTCAAACTGTTAATACTAAAGCTAAATATGCATCAATATTACATTTATAAAAATCCATGGGAGGGGGTTGCCAACCATTCAAATATTCATTATAAGCTCTACCTTCCACAACTTGAGTTTATTGTTTTGCCTTGAGCCAATCACAAAGGAAATTATGTCCTCTTTCCACAATTTGGTAAGAAGACAAGACAATATTTTTCATTTTGAGCTCGCCAAACTCCAAAGGTTTAAAGCAGAAGAGACTCTCATGTCAGGTTCGTTGCTTTCTAAGAAAGTAAAGAAAATATCTTTAAAAGAACTAACGATGTAAATAAGAGATTGAATATCGTCCCACAAACCTTGCATCTGCCAACACTCTTCACTAATTGAACACTTTACAAAGAGAGTGTATAGTCAGTCATCACAAGAATAATGTGAGAAATAGAACATCAACTTCATTAAGTTTCATATTCATATTTTGAATACTAACTCCGAGTTCACACAAATATTTTGACTTTAATGTTTCTCTGGAATTAAATAATCCAGTCCCTATACAAAATCAGAGTAGATATTAGAAAAAATAACCGATAAGTTCGATCTGCTTGCTTCATTTGTGAGATGCTCCTGAAGAGCAGTGTGAGGGTGAGCAACAAGTTGAATGCTGGGAACTCCAAGTCAACTGCATTCTCAGATAATTGTTCAGTATATTAATATAACAAATGAAAAAAATAAAATAAATGTGATGGCATTATAACTTGAAATAAAGAGGAATTAACTATATCTCTATGAACATTTTCAAAAAAAAAAATGTAAAGAAAAGACAAAATTCATAAGAGGAATGTTACACTTACATTTAAGAGCTATGTAGTTATGATGACAACAAAATTAGTGCCATATCAAATTTATATGAAACAACAAAACTAAGAATGAAATCAAAAAAATGAAGAAGAAAAAGAAACTATAAACCTTTATCAAAACAAAGGAAGCTCTGCGGTAATGAACATGAAGACTACGATGGAGTTGATAAAACCTTTACTATAGTGTTTGAATTAGGAGAATGTGGTAATGAAACTCTATATTTTTTTGCAGTGACGATTCATTTGCTAATCGCAGAGCTGCCACAACTTTGAACCGATGGTCCTCTTCACCCGTCAAGGCAGAGCAAAGAAATTGTGAGCGATAAAGTAAAAGAAAAGACAAGTTATAATGTTATATACTCAAATTTCGAAGGAGATTGGACATTTAGCAAATCTGTCAAATTCTAGTAGTGACCAAAAAAGTGTAACCTTTTTTCCCAAGAAGAAGACTGATTTTATGTATTTCAAGAAGCTTGGTTTAGATGCATCGTATTAAGGGTAAGTTATGATTTTGGTCATGTAATACGATCACTTTCTAATGGAAAAACAGAGAAGATTAATACTCAAGTTACACGTGAATATGAACATGTTCCTATATAACATATTTAAGCCTATGGAGATTTAAATACATGAGAAAGAAAGACTAGAAAGCCAAGAAACAGAGATGATCCTGTTAACAGAATTTTTCATATCAACAAGTTTTTGTGCTAGAGCAACATAATGTAAAGAAATGTGGTCATGGAAACCTGCTAACATAAAAGACTTTGACAGAATTCTCTCTGTTTCTCACTGTCAATTTTCTTTTAACAAATGACAACTTTTAGGGGAAACAAATGTAGCCAATATGAATTCAATTCCATACCAAGTTACCAAGATATAATATAATATAGTATTAATCTTATTAATCTTAGTATCTTTGTATATGTCCTGCATAGTTTTTACTTATCAGTTATCATCTACTATCTCATAGACTAGCAACATTAGGTTTTCATCATGAAACCTCGTCCTCATAGCAGATAACAATGATAGGGAAAATAACAATAGATATAGATATGAAACAAACAAAATATCAGTAAAATAAAAAAAATAAAAAATTACCATATGAGAAAATGACAGAAACACGAACTAGAATCTTATAACACGGTTATACACAAATAAATTCAAAAATAGATTCACAGAAAACTTGAAATGCATTAGCTATATTTACCAATTTGGCTTCACTTGTGTCCAATTCAAGGTACCACTTAATAATTCATTATCCATAATAGAACTCTACAAGAACATTCCAAAAGCAATGAGACATGTTTAATGGTTCCAAGTTCATCCAAAGAACCAGACACCAAATTAAGAAAACAAATGCGAAAAACTTGCAAACCATAAAGAACCACAGACACCAAATAAAGAAAAGAAATGTGAAAAACTTGCAAACCATATTTGAAACACGGATCTAAGATTCAGCATTCTCAAAGTAGGATATCAAATTCAAACCTATTCAAAAACATCTGTACAATCACACAGATATGTTGTATACAATTTTTCCTCAAGCACCGATAGCTAACACTTGCAATATGAATTTAAGAGAAGGTACAATCACACT
>Ga0099826_10002385_pt1 | contig 12092 bp, 13 predicted proteins | sample Mtrugardesep15_FD_76830 | JGI IMG/M metagenome (GOLD analysis project Ga0099826, IMG submission 76830) | Root nodule microbial communities of legume samples collected from California, USA - M. trunc garden sep15 | ecosystem: Host-associated > Plants > Roots > Nodule | place: USA: California...
ATATTATGTTGTTGGAAAGCTTCAACAAAGCTTGTGTGAGGTTCAAACTTTCTTTGGCTTTAGATTTATTTGCCAATGTTTGAATGAATTCATGGAGTTCTTGGGTTCGAATCGGTAGGAATTGTCCAATGGTTCGGTTACCCAAGAGCTCAGTGGTGCTGAGCTTTTTAATAAATTTCCAATATGATCCATAGGGGGCGAATGCAAAAGTGGCATCGTCATAGACAACCATGTTGATTGCTATGTTCATTTTACGATGGGAATAAGCAAGCTCGTGTGTCTTGAGAAACTCTTTGGCGAGTGATGGAGTGTTAACAACTATAAATCGAGCAGAGCCAAGTCGAAGGGATATAAGAGGTCCATATCGCTCAGAGAGGTCGCGGAAGGCATGATGAATGAGTGGTTTAAGGAGATGAAGATGCCCAATTATTGGTATTGTTGGTGGACTTGGAGGGTGGGGTAAATGTGGTTTTGATTTCTTGTTTTTCTTGAAGTAGGAGAAAAATGGGAGAAGGAAAAGAAGGAGGAGTACAATCATAGCTAGTAAGAAGGAATGAGAAATCATCTTGTTTTATTAGCTTTGAAAATAATAATTGGGAAGTGCCAAACATATATATATATATATATATATATGCATGGTATATATTTTGGATTACTGCTAACAGGTTTTTTGGTATGTAGACGCGTTGACATTTGCAATCTAAGAAATCTTTTCAAAAATTGTAGGTGGATCTTGGTAGAGAAGATAACATATTCAAGAAAAACTTTAAGATGAACATGCATGTAGGCTGCGTGTATTAATTAGAGTTTGAAAAACGAAAGGATTGTTTGACATTTTAAAAAGCTGGTTGGTACGCAGGGATGCGATATCCCATATTGTAATAGGGATACCACTTCGGAAAATACTTGGGAGAATTGTGGTCGGTGATATTAGCCAACTACAATATCATAAGTGTCTTTTTTCTTTCTTTTATATAAGATTTTTTTGTCATTTTATACACATGGGACATTGTGGTTGGCCAATATCACAATGTCACCAACCACAGTGTCACCCAAGTGCTACCCATATCACTACAACATTAATACGAAAATGCTATCGAGCGTCTTTAAATACATAAAATATATGGTTTTATGAAAATTTGTGTATTTAATACCTTGTAAATTGAAGTATTTAATCCTTAAAGTGCTCTAGAGACAATTTTTTTTTTTTTAAACTAATAGACCAAGGAAAACATAATCTGTGGACTATATTATATTTGGGGAAAATACTAAATGGTGTGGGGATGACTAGGTATAACCATACCCACCTCTCTATTTTATTGTTTGTAATTATCAGGACCGAGCTAAGGTCCATACTGGACACTAACGTCGGAGGCTCAACAATTTCGTGCCATGCCTTCCAAGGTTAATCACAGTGGATACGTGGAATGATCAACATCTTATCTCGAAATCACCACAAGGACTATTTTACTTCATCATTCTCACACTGATTTAAGTGTTTGAGTGTTTTACATCTCCCTCGTCATAGAGGTCACGTTGTTATCCTTTATCACACTAGAACTTTTTATCGATCAAAAACTTATATTGTTATTTTTATATATGTCGAATTAATTAATAATAAATTAAAATTGTCATGGATTTGTTTGATGGTGTAAGTTTGGAATCTCGCATTATGTTCATTTTAAGATTTTAGCAGGTTCGAATTCTTTCGATACCGGATTTTGTGTTGGATTGATTCATAATAACTTTATCGAATCTTCGCTAATGAACGGTGAAATTGATCCGCTGTATTAATTGGTACTTCGACTGAGACTATGGTTGGTAAAAATAAGCTATAATTTAGTTGATAGTTGATAATTTAAAACCTAGCTTATAGTTTATAGGTGAAAAACTTGCTTATTAAAAATAATGTAATTGGTAAAATTAGTTGTTGAAGTGACAGATACATATAAATGACACAAAAGAACATGTTTGTTTAATTTTTTTCATAAACTATATACATAAAAATAATTACTTAACTTATTTCAAGTAAGAAATTTTATTTAACTAAACATTTGCTTCACTATTTATCGTTTATTTAATTTAAAGTTATAATTATATTATATTATATGAATTAAGAGCTAAGCTAATAAGAAAAGGAATAAAGAAAAATATAGAAAAACTGCAACATCAGCGGTGGTATCGGTATGATAACATGCAACATGTTGGTTGCACCAAAATATAAAAAGTGGTTAGTTATATTTATTTTTTTACTTCCTTCAAAATTATTTATTTTTTTACTAAAAGTGGATACTTACTTATGAATGTGGGAATTATTTTTAATTAAAAAATAATAAAATTAAATTAATAAGGTACATTAAATTAACAACTTAAATGATCTATTTGAAACTTAAAAAAACTTAAAATCTATTGAAAACTTTAAAAAACTTAGAGGATTTATTTGAAACTTAACATACTTTACTCTAGTATTTTTGTCAAACTTAAAACATCAAACGATGTATTTTCCCTAAAATTGTTCATGCTTATCCAAAACCTAGAAATATACAATTTGGAGTGTATTTGTCGAAACCTTGCAAAATTGTTCGATAAATAGAATTTGAAATGTGTCAAACTCTCCAGAAAACCATGTTTAGAGACAAACTACACCGTAAAAATTGACACAATTTAAATTATATTTTCCAAACCCTTAATAAAGAGTTCGAATTACATAATCCAAGTATAATATGTGTTCACTGCTTAAAACCTTTTTTGACAAATTGACAAATGAAGATTGATTTAAACAAACAAAATTAACCATATGAAACAAAACAGATGTAAAATAAAATTAAAACAATGTTTCAACAGTTTTTTTTCTAGTTCTAGTAGTATGAAGAAAACATAACAAATTAACTTGAATCGCTTAAAACATTCAAAAAGAAAATTTTCTTGAAAAAGAAAATGATACCTAAATAAATTTCAAAATAGAAAGTTAGATCAAAACAGGTACTATTTCTACCATTAATGATACCTTGGTACCAATCATTTGGACTTGGATAAAGCTTCTCAAATTCAACAATATATTCTAGAAAGAAAAATGAACAATTAAATTGATCGATCATAATATTGGACTATATTGGACTGTCATAATATTTATAAGGACCTGAAGGATCTCTAGAAGGGATTTTAGCCCCTCCAAGGAAGCCTTAGCGTCCTCCAGAAGGTCTCCAGGGCCTAAGGCGCGCCTCAAAAGCTTCTAGAATTATCTAGAAACCGCCTAAAGTACCTAAACACCCTTATTGCTTGGAGATTAAGTAATCTTAACCCAAGCTCATAGGAGGCTATAAATACCATCCTTGGGAGCGTTTTCAAGGCATCCAATAATCAGTCTAAACCCTAGAATACGATACAAACCCTAGTATCCATTACTCGTACTTTTTTGCAAGTACAGTTGGCGCCGTCTGTGGGAAGAGGTAAAACTAGCCTCCGACCACGTTTCCAAATCACATCGTTTCATCAAAACAATCAAAGCGAAACGGATCTCATCAGCCATGGCAACCCAAGAAGAAGCAGAAACGATGAAGGCTCAGATCGCCAAACTGATCAAGCAAAACGAGGCTTTACATGCTTCAGTGGAAACTATCCAGCAACAACAGCTGCAAGAGAAGACCGGATCTCATCATGGCGACCCGATGAAACCAGAGCCTCAGCCCTTGTCAACCAAGATTTGGAACGCCCTAGTTCCTGAGAACTTCAAACCGCCCCACCTCTCCACCTTCGACGGAAGGGGCGACCCCATGGAGCACGTGACAGCTTTCAACACCCGCATGGTCGTCGTCGGAGCAGCTGATTCTCTCAAGTGCAAAGTATTAGCTGGAACCTTCTCTGATGCCGCGTTACGATGGTACATAAGCCTTCCGCGCTTTTCTATCGTAAGCTACCAAGATATGATCCGGAAGCTCTCTCAACAATTCTCTGCAAGCCGTCATCGAAAAGTCTCGTCCAACAGTCTATTCAATGTCCGCAAGGGACAGAACGAGTCCTTGCGGGCTTATCTCGCCGGGTTCAACGATTCTACCATCAAAGTGTCCAATCCAAATCAGGAGCTCTTTGTCGGAGCTTTCCATAACGGTCTAAGGGCCGGTCAATTCAACGAGTCCCTCGCCCAGAAATTGGCTGACTCAATGGAGGAAATCATGGCTCGCACCGAGTGCTACATAAAAGGAGAAGAAAGTAACGCCGAGAAACGAGCGCCGTAAAAGATAAAGAAAGTTCAGGTTATGAGCGCAAGAACTACGAGGTCCCCCCAAACAAAGATTGAGGAACCTTCAAAAGAAAGCCCGAGCGAGATCGCAACACTCACCGGTACGCCCCGGAGCATTTCACTCCACTTAAAGTGCGCCCATATCGAATCCTGAAAGAAGTGTACGAGTCTAAACTTATCCCAGACGCCAACCCACCGCGAACTCATGACATGGGCAGCGACAAGGACGCCTGGTGCAAATACCATCGTGTAAGGGGTCACGACACAGACAATTTCTTGCACTTAAAAAGAGAGATGGAAAGGTTAATCCAGAACGGGAAGCTGAGGGGATACGCGAAGGAGAAATATGACAAGGATAGGCGGCGGCCAAACGAAACCAGAGAGAATTGTCGCGGCGAAGAGACTAAGCATACCCTGAACACCATCTCTGGAGGCTTTGCCAGAGGCGGTGAATCGAATGCTTCTAGAAAAAACTACGCGCGCCAAATAATGCTTATTGACGAGGGCTCGCACTTTTTTGCTGAAAGGAGCCCAGACATTGTTTTCTCAGCCAAAGACTTCGAGGGCGTCGTCCCTCATGATGACGATCCCATGGTAATTACTCTCCAAATACTCAACTGAAACATTAAAAGAGTCATCATCGACACTTGCAGCTCTACAGATATTTTGAACTATGAGGCCTTTGACAGAATGGGCTTAAGCAAAGAACAACTACAACCTTTCCAAGGCACCCTTTCAGGATTTACCGGGGAAAGGGTACATGTTCGGGGATATATCGCTTTAAAAACCATCTTTGGAGAAGGAAAGCAAGCTAACGTGATTAAAATAAGGTACCTCGTCGTCAATGCCCCAAACTCCTATAATATAGTTATCAGACGTCCTTCGTTCAACCAACTAGGCGCCCTCGTGTCCACTAAGTTCCTCGTGATGAAGTATCCTCTAGATGACGACGGGGTGGGGACAATAAAGGGCGACCAGAAGATTGCCAGAGAATATTATCTAGCCAGCCTCAAGTTGCATGGAAGGTCACTACCGAGAAAAGAAGGCAAAAGTGACAGCGTAAATATGGTTGATCTAGACCCAGGAGAAGAGTACCAGCAGGAAAGACTAGAGCCTACTAGAGAACTTAAGGAAGTATTGATCGGTTCCCAACCCTATCAGTTAACGAAGATTGAAACTTCTTTAGAACCCGCCGAAGAAGAAGACTTAGCTCAGTTATTGAAGACGAACTTGGATCTTTTCGCCTGGGCTCCTTCAAACATGCCAGGAGTAGATCCCAGCGTGGCATGCCACCATCTCGCCGTGAATCCAACGGTAAAACCCGTCGTTCAGAGGAAGCGTAAGTTAGGCGAGGAAAGAAGGAAAGCAGTGGATGAAGAAGTAAAGCGGCTCCAGGAACCCCATTTCATCAGCGAAATCAAGTATCCTACCTGGTTGGAAAATACCGTTCTGGTAAGAAAGGCTTCCGAAAAATGGAGGATGTGTGTGGATTACACCGACCTGAACATGGCGTGCCCCAAATACCCATACCCACTACGCAGCATAGACCGCCTCATTGACAGCGCGTCGGGGTTCAAGACTCTGAGCTTCATGTATGCTTATTCATGCTACAATCAGATTAGAATGGATCCCCTGGAAGCCCCAAAGACCGCCTTCATGACAAATAATAAAAACTATCACTACGAGGTGATGTCTTTCGGTTTGCGGAATGCGGGCGCGACCTTCCAACAATCAATGGACACCATGTTCGTCGCACAAATCGTAGAAGTATATATCGACGACCTCGTGGTCAAGACACCGGAAAATGCCGTCCACACCACTGACTTAGGCGATATCTTCCAGCAAGTCAGAAAATTCAACATGCGACTGAACCCAGCCAAGTGCACCTTTGGGGTCCAAGCAGGGAAGTTTTTGGGTTTTTTACTTACTAGCCGAGGGATCGAGGCTAACCCGGACAAATGCCAAGCCATCATCAATATAAGGAGTCCTTGCAACGTCAAAAAAGTACAACAGCTGACAAGGAGGCTGGCGGCCTTATCCAGGTTCCTATCGTGCGCTGGCGACAAAGCTTTCGCATTCTTCGCCTCTATAAAAAAGAAGGAGAAGTTCTAATGGACTCCTGAATGTGAAGAAGCTTTTAACAACATCAAGAAATTCCTCTCCAGCCCCCATATATTACATCGCCCGTCATCGGGGGCTATCCTATCTCTTTACATATTAGTGTCCGACAACGCCATGAGTTCCGTCTTGACGGAAGATTCTGAAGAAGGAGAAAGGCCAGTATATTTCGTCAGCAAAGTGTTCAAAGGAGCCGAACTAAGGTACCAGAAAATTGAATGCCTGGCGCTGGCGATTATAACAACCGCCAGGAAACTGCGCCCCTATTTTCAAAGCCACAAGATCATTGTGAAAACAAACTACCCAGTGAAGCAGGTTCTAAGCAAACCAGATTTAGCAGGAAGAATGGTATCTTGGTCGATCGAGCTATCCGAATAAGACATTCAATTCGTACCCTGAAGCAGCATCAAATCTCAAGTACTAGCCGACTTCGTCGTGGAGTTCACATCTCCCGTCTAGAGAGTCGCCCCATTCGTATGGCTCTTATCAGTGAATGGATCTTCAAACTTGAAAGGAAGTGGGGCGGGAATCATCCTAGAATGACCAGGAGATATCCTCATATAACAATTGTTAAGGTTTGAATTCAAAGCCAGCAACAATCAGGCGAAATACAAAGCTCAAATCACAGGAATGAATCTGGCGGCAAAAATGGGAGTTGAGAACCTTAGGGCAAAAAGCGATTCACAACTGATAACAAGCCAGATCACCGGGGAATATCAAACCAAAGACCTCCAACTCTGCAAGTACCTCTCAAAGGTTTGAGGTTTGGCAGAAAAATTTAAGTTTTTTGAAGCAATCTACGTACCAAGAGAACAAAACTCAAAGGCGAACCTATTAGCAAAATTGGCAAGTACTAAGCGCCCTGGCAACAATAGGATGGTAATTCAAGAGGTTGTGGCGTCACCCAGCATAGAACCGTAAGAGATCCTCACTATTACTGAAGAAGTAGAAGGGTGGATGACCCCCATTATCAAGTATCTTGCGGGCTTTTCTTCTCCACAAGACGAAGAAGAAGCGCAAATGGTAAAAAGAAGGGCCGCCAAATTCACTATGGTTGCAGGAAAATTGTACAAAATGGGAAGGGCGACACCAATGCTCGGGTGCCTGGGCGAGGAGGAAACTGACCTCGTCCTTCTAGAGGTTCACAAAGGAGTTTGTGGAAGCCACATCGGCGGACGATCCCTGGAAGCTAAACTACTGAGTGCGGGGTACTACTGGCCAACAATGCTACAAGATTGCGCCACATTCGTGAAGAAGTGCGACAAGTGCCAACGATTCTCCGATAGAAAACATGCTCCCGCCAGCGAACTCACCTCCGTATTTTCACCATGGCCTTTCCACAAGTTAGGCTTGGATATTGTGGGACCCTTTCCTTTGGCCCCCGGACAGTTGAAGTTCCTCATCGTAGGCATAGACTATTTCACTAAGTGGGTAGAGGCTGAGGCGGTCTCAAGAATCACGGCGGACATGATTAAAAAGTTCTACTGAAAGAAGATCACTTGTCGGTTCGGACTTCCCAAGTATTTTATAACTGACAACGGAACCTAGTTCACTAGCACTAGAGTAGTAGACTTATGCAACCAGCTTGGAGTCCAGACAAAATTCGTCTCCGTAATTCACCCTCAGGCGAATGGACAGGCCGAAGCAGCAAACAAAGTAATTCTGAACGGCATTAAGAAGAAGCTGGAAGCAGCCAAAGGTCTATGGGCGGAACAACTGTACAAGGTAAGCGCCATGAAAGTTATTATTATCATTGAACTGTTAATTAATTTTGCATTCAAAAATATTATCTACTCTCGCATTTTCACTTTGGATCAAAATACCTTCGTTAAGAAACAGGTGATCTGATCTTACCACACCACCCCACATTCGACAACCAAAGAAACTCCGTTTACTATGGTGTATGGCGCAGATGCCATGCTCTCTATCGAAATCGACACCCCAACTTGGCGTCGTGACAACTTTACAGAATAGGAAAATGAGATAGGTATAAAATGTACGATGGATATGATAGACGAGATAAGAGAAGAAGCTCACATCAGAGAGTTCGCTGCCAAGCAAAGAGCAGCCCGCAGGTACAACTCCAAAGTGATTCCAAGAGACATGAAGAAGGGTGACCTCGTCCTCAAACAAGTGGTCGCCCCCACCAGGATTGGAAAACTGCTGCCAAGTTTGGAGGGACCGTACCAGATAAAGGAGAAGCTACAACACGGAGCCTACAAGCTGGAAGAGTTAGATGGAACCCCAGTGCCAAGAACTTGGAACGTGGCTAATCTTCACCACTACTATAGTTAATTTAGAAGCTTTCATGTTTCATTTTCTTTTATTTTCTGCAGAATAAGGCGTACGACAGTCGCCCAGAACAATGTTTAATTCTTCAAAGTATTCAATAAAAGGAATAGGGAAGCACTCTTTTTCCCCTGCAAGGGCAGGGTTTTTAATGAGGCACCCTATTTTCTACGTTTTTTCTTCTTGTACACACTGATTTACCATCGCATAGAAAATAAGAACGCCTAATCTAGGTTAACCTTCTCCAAGGCTCTAACTCGACGTCAAATTAATTGGAATGCCTGAACAGTGATAGAACTCGGCGTCGTTAAATAAATAAGAACGCCTAAATTGGGTTAACCTTCTCCAAGGCTCTAACTCGGCGTCAAATAAAGTGGAACGCCTAAACAGGGATTGAACCCGGCGTCGTTAAATAAATAAGAACGCCTAAACTAGGTTAACCTTCTCCAAGGCTCTAACTCGGCGTCAAATAAATTGGAACGCCTAAACAGGGATAGAACCCGGCGTCGTTAAATAAATAAGAACGCCTAAACTGGGTTAACCTTCTCCAAGGCTCTAACTCGGCGTCAAATAAATTAGAACGCCTAAACAGGGATAGTACCCGACATCGTTAAATAAATAAGAACGCCTAAATTGCATTAACCTTCTCCAAGGCTCTAGCTCGGCGTCAACTAAATTGGAACGCCTAAACAGGGATTGAACCCGGAGTCGTTAGATAAGTAAGAATGCCCAAAATGGGTTAAACTTCTTCAAGACACTAACTCGGCAAAATACGAAGACAAATAAAATCGAAGATATAGATTAAAACAAAACGCGTTACATCAATATTAATTTAAGTTTAACCAAATTCAGCAAGTGAACAAAATCACGAGGCAAGTCAAAGAAATTACAAGTTAAAGCCCCTACATAGGTCGCAAGCAGAAAGCAAAAAGAGTTAAATTACAAGATTTAATTTAGGGCTCCTCAATCAAATCGCCATCTTGGACGATCTTCAGAGAGTCCAGGGCAGACAAATCCAACTCGGGATACAGAAACGCCACCTGCGATTTGACCCTCTCAAAGCCACCTTCAAATTGGCTAACCATCGCCATCTTCGCATTCTCCACTTAATCTTTGGTTTTGGTCAGATCTCACTCTAGATCACCAATCTTCTTCTCGAAGTTTCCTTTATCCAACACCCAGCTCGCCTTCTCCATCTCCAAATCTGACACCGCCTTCTCGGCCTTTGTCTTGTCCTGCAGCAGCCCTTAAATTCTCTCCTCAAACGCTGCAGCCTTGTGCTTATACTTCTCTACATCCTTCACAGACTCTTGAAGTTATTTCTTAAGGGCGTCATATTTCCGCTCCATAGAATGAATATGCACCAACTACCTAAGGGCGTCGGTGCCAGCATCCTGAGCCAAGTCACTAAACTTGTCGTGAAAGTTAGCATCTTCATCCACAGCGGCGAAGGGAACATGCTCCTCCATGTACTGGCGATATTAAAAATCATGATGCCAGAAAGATTGGCGATAGGCAGCGTCAACCTCCGCCACTGCATTCTTCTCAAGTTGCCCTTCCTTCCCAACATCCTTCCAGTCGGTCCTGATCCTTCTTTCCTTTCGCAGCAATAACTCGGCGGGATCACTAGCAATGTGCTCCCCCGAAGCGTTCTTTTCTTTAAGAGCAGCAAGACACTTCCTCCTTTCTTTCCATGTGAGTGGCAACATCGGAACTGCAACACAAAAAGAAAAGAAAGAAAACAATCAAAACAAACCAAGAAACAGAAATTACAAAGGACAATTATAAAGTCGTACTCACGAAGATAAAGTTCCAAATCATCTGAATTTGTCTCCTTATTCAAGAGCATGTGAATATCAACAAGGGACATTCGGTCTAAAAATCCCACCACGCCACATTCATAGGGCGACATCTTTTCCAGGTCATAGCCACAAACTGACTGAGGCGAACTAGTCCAACTCAGGGGAAACCTCAGCTCGCCGTCAACACTAGCCACGGATACGCATGAGTCTTTGGAAGCGCTGACCCGCATGAAACTAACTCGCCAATTCTTCTTAAAATTAGAGGCATATGAAGGAAACAACTTTTTTCCAGCGTGAGCGCTGACAGACACCCATGAACCCTTATCCACTCCCTTATTACCATAGAAATGGAAAAAAGCGCCCGCAGTAGGGGTCTTGTCCAATGCTTCCCATAAAATCTCAAAGGCGCAGATGAAGGCCCAACTGTTGGGCCAGATTTGGGTAGGGGCTACATTGAGGAGACGTAGGACGTCCATTCGAAAGAGAGTACATATGGAAGATTTCCCTCACACCTTTAGGTTGCAGCACGCACACTATCTCGCCGGGCGGGCACGGAGCCAAAATTATGTCCTCTTCCCGCCCCGTGGAGGAGATAGCGTTTTTGCTCCTGAAAAGGTTCACCTTCGACTGATCATAGTAAATCGAGGTATAACTCTGAACGTCGTCACTAAACACCTCCATGTCAGACTCAGGCCCTAGGCAAAGAGCTTCTTTCCCACGCACCATAGAAGGGGAAACGCGGTCAACGACTTCTTTTCCTGGAGTTGAATACAGGAAAACACAATCATTATTGTCATAATCGCTATCACTCTCACTGGACAAATCTGAAATAGCCAGATGACCAAAATAGCTCGAACTGTACGCTTCCTAGTCAATAACGCCATTTGACTGCGTTGCATGCCTCAAGCAGTCTCTCCTGAGCTTCTCCCTGTCTAGAGGATTCACGGGACGAATTTCCCTACCCATCTCGTCGCACTCCCGGATTACAACCATCGCGAAAAAAAGCAAAATGAAAGGTTTTAAAGAGAAGAAAGAGTACCTGGTAACGAATCTGGATCTCCATTAGAAAACTCAACGAACGCAAGAAATTTTTTGGGCAAACAGAAGCAAGGATGCAAAACGGAAATGAAAGGTGAGAAAGGGAAGAGGTGCCCCTTTTAAAGGAAGGAACGTTTCAGGAACTTCCTCGGGAAGACGCGCTCCCCTGACACGTGTCGCACATCGCCTAAACTGTCGGACACGTGGTCCAATCAACGAAAGGTCACGCAATCCTGGCCGTTAATGAAATTGGCGACCAGGTAGATGTTTACTCCGGTCCATGGGCGATCACATACGCCTAATCGACCTCGCCAAAAGTGAACAACAGAGTATCAATCACTTCGCCCTCACATGCCTCGTGCTTGGAGGGTTGTGGACCATCATCCCTGAACAAAGAAACATACGTCCCCTGGGGGCTCTGAAGACAGAATAAAGCTACCTAGGCGGGACCTCTCAAGAATAGGACATACTATTCAAAAAATTTAAACAAAGAGCAGAGTATCAACCACTTCGCCTTGTTCCAAGACTCGTGCTTGGGGGGCTGTGGACCGTCATAATATTCCTAAGGACCTGAAGGACCTCTAGAAGGGATTTTAGCCCCTCCA
>Ga0099826_10002386_pt1 | contig 12091 bp, 12 predicted proteins | sample Mtrugardesep15_FD_76830 | JGI IMG/M metagenome (GOLD analysis project Ga0099826, IMG submission 76830) | Root nodule microbial communities of legume samples collected from California, USA - M. trunc garden sep15 | ecosystem: Host-associated > Plants > Roots > Nodule | place: USA: California...
CCGGTGAAGAAGATCTGGATGTCCATGCGCGCCGCGGCCCCTGCTTCTGTCTATGTGGAAATGGCCGAAGGCGTTGCTTTCGGACCGAGTGCTTGGATATTTGGGCAGGATGATTTAATCTAGTTAAATAAACTCAACTCGGATAAGCTGAGCTAATGTCGCGCTTTTCTCTTCAACCTTTCGATTTTCCACGACGTTGCCATCTCTCAACCCTCATTCCTGTAACAAGCACAGGAATGAGGGCGGGAGAGGGTGTCGCCCATCGCCTCGAAGAGCCTCGCGCCACCCCCACCAACCCCCTACATCAGGTGCGATAATGCTCGACTACCCTGCCATGCGCGCCGTGGCGCTCGTTGCCCAGACCGGCAGTTTCGAAAAGGCGGCGCAGGTGCTGTGTGTCACGCCTTCGGCCGTCTCCCAGCGCATCAAGCAGCTGGAGGAGCGGCTGGGCGTGGTGCTGATCGTGCGCGGCAACCCCTGCGTCGCGACGGAAAAGGGGGAGTGGCTCTGCCGGCACATGGATCATGTCGGCATGCTGGAAAGCGAATTGTTCCGCCAGCTTCCGGCGCTCGCCGAGACAGGCGCGGCGGCGGAGCGTGTGACGCTCAATATCGCCACCAATGCCGACAGCCTCGGCACATGGTTTCTGGATGCGGTTTCAAGATTCACCGGCGGCAGCGATTATCTCGTCAACATCGCAGTGGACGATCAGGATCATACGGTGGAATGGCTGCGAGGGGGCAGGGTGCTTGCCGCCGTTACCGCCCACGCCAAGCCGGTGCAGGGCTGCCGGGTAACGCCGCTCGGCGTGCTCAGATACCACGCCACGGCCAGCCCGGATTTCATGGCCCGCCATTTCGCGGATGGCGTGACGCCGGCAATACTCGCCCGCGCGCCGGGGTTGACCTTTAACCAGAAGGACCGGTTGCAGGCGAGCTGGATCAGGCAAGCGCTGGGCGAGGATGTCTCCTATCCCACCCACTGGCTGCCTTCGACGGACGGTTTCGTGAAGGCAAGCCTTGCCGGTATGGGCTGGGGGCTCAATCCGGTGCAGCTTGTGAGGGAGCATCTCGAGGCGGGAAGGCTGGTGGAGGTCGTTCCCGGCACTCCGCTTGATATTCCGCTTTACTGGCAGGTCAATCGTTTGGCCGCCGACCGTTTGGGCGCGCTGACATCACATATGGTGGAAACGGCGAGGGCGGTGTTGTTGCGGTGAGATGACTGACGCCGGATTTGGAGAGACGGGAGCGGTGAAGCGTGCGGCTTACCCCCCTCTGCCCTGCCGGGCATCTCCCCCTCAAGGGGGGAGATTGGCGAGCGGCGCTACCACCACTTCATTCGCTAACGTTGAGATGGGCTGGACCTCGCCGCATATCGATCTCCCCCCTTGAGGGGGAGATGCCCGGCAGGGCAGAGGGGGTAAGCCGCACGCTCCGCCAGAAATCCTGGCCGGTTGCCCGCAACCTCACCGCCGCGTCGCATCCTCCGCGCCGTCACGCAAAGATGCATCCGCCACCTTCTGCGTCGTCACGCTCAAGGCCGAAGCATCCTTCATCTTCTTGGCGATGGAGCGGATGACGCGGGTGGCCTCTGCTGAAAGCGAGCGTGGGCGGGTGAGGGCCGGCAGGGCCGGGGTGCTGGTGGCTGCGGCCGCCACTTGCGCCGAAGGTTGCGGGCGCGCACCTGTCGGCAACGGGTTCTGGATGCCGGGGATGGGGCGCAGCTCCATGCCCTGATGGGCGTAATCCATCAGCCGTTTGAAGGTCATGGCGGGCAGCGCGCCGCCGGTCATGTTGTTCATCGGCGTGAATTCGTCATTCCCGAACCAGACGGCGGTCGTATAATTGCCGGTGAAACCCACATACCAGGCGTCGCGGTAAGCCTGCGAGGTGCCGGTCTTGCCGCCGGAGACGATGCCATTGTCAAGCGCGCCGCGGCGAGCCGTGCCCATGACCGGAATGGTCACCAGCATCTGGTTCATCTTGGAATTGGCGTCTTCGGAGAGCACGCGCTTGGCGGGCGGCTCATTGTGGCTGAAATCGTAGAGAACATTGCCCTCGTAATCCAGCACCTGCTCGATGCCGTGGCGGCGCGACTGCATGCCATCGGCCGGGAACACGGCATAGGCGGTTGCCTGATCGAGAACGGTCACTTCCGATGTGCCGAGCGGAATGGTCTTGTCGCTGCGAAGCGGTGTGGCCACGCCCATGGCCTTGGCCGTGTCGACAATGACCTGCGTGCCGAGCACATCCTTGGCGAGCCGGACCGGCACGGTATTGTAGGATTTGGCGAGCGCCATCTGCAGCGTCACCTTGCCGGCATAGGAGCGGCCATAATTCTGCGGCGACCAGCCGCGCCAGGTCACCGGCGCATCGGAAATCAGCGTCTCCGGCTTCATGCCCTTTTCCATGGCAGCCGAGTAGGTATAGACCTTGAAGGAGGAGCCCGGCTGGCGAAGCGCCGCCGTGGCGCGGTTGAACTGGCTTTCGCCATAGTCACGCCCGCCGACCATGGCGCGCACGCCGCCGCCGTTTTCGATCATCACCATCGCGCCCTGCTTGACGCGGTAACCTTCGCCATATTCGCGCAGGCCCATTTCCATCGCCTGTTCGGCCGCCTGCTGCAGGCCGGTATCGATGGTGGTGCGCACGACGACGGTATGGTCCTTGAACTTGCCTTCGGCGGCCAGCCGCTGCACTTCGTCGAAGGCCCAGTCGAGGAAATAATCCGGCGCCTTCACATCGGCGCGGTCGATGACGGTGGCCGGATTGCGCCGCGCGCCGATCACCTGACCCTCGGTCATCAACCCGCTTTGCACCAGGTTGGAAAGAACGGTGTTGGCGCGGGCGCGCGCGGCGGGCAGGTTGACGTGCGGCGCATATTTGGCCGGCGCCTTGAACAGGCCGGCCAGAATGGCGGATTCGGCCAGCGTCACGTCGGTCAGGTTCTTGCCGAAATAAAACTGCGCCGCCGCCGCCGCCCCGAAGGTGCCGCCGCCCATATAGGCGCGGTCGAGATAAAGGCTGAGGATTTCCTTCTTCGACATGTTGGTCTCGAGCCACAGCGCGAGGAAGGCTTCCTTGATCTTGCGCTCCAGCGAGCGCTCATTGGTGAGGAACAGGTTCTTGGCGAGTTGCTGCGTCAGTGTCGAGCCGCCCTGCACCACGCCGCCGGCGCGGGCGTTTTCGCTCATGGCGCGTGCAAGACCGATGAAATCGATGCCGAAATGGTCGAAGAAACGCCGGTCTTCGGTCGCCAGCACCGCCTTGATGAAATGGTCAGGCATCTGGTCGATCGGGACGGAATCTTCATGAATGATGCCGCGATGGCCGATTGTATTGCCGTAACGGTCAAGGAAGGTGACAGCGAAATCGCCGCGATAACGCCAGTCCTTCTTGGTTTCCTCAAAGGCGGGCATGGCGAGCGCCAGAAGCACGACGCAACCCGCCGTTCCGAAGGTCAGCGCGTCGCAGGTGAGGTTGACGAGAAGCTTCTTCCAGCCGCGCACATGCAGTTTGCGCGAGGCGATGGTGACGTCTTCCCAGAAATCCACCAGCCGCGCCGCAGCCGTCCACAGGCCGGAGTCGATGAAGCTATCGATCCGGAGCAGGATGTGCCGTTTTTTACGGCCGCTTTTATCGTCTTTTTCTTCCTGCACGTGCCGATGTGTTCCTGTTCAACGCAACGCGATCGTCGATATTCTGCGCTTCAACCCATTCCCGACGCAAAACCGTGGCATGGTTATGTCGGAATTGCTTGACGTGGCGGCGGTTCGCGGGCCAATGACCCCTTTGCCGCCTGCCAATATGCTAAAATATCGTACAAACCAGCCCTTGGCGATACGATATAAAGGATTAGGGACCGGTTAAACACTCCTGTCCAAGTGATCAAAATGAAACGGAAATGTTAACGATGAATGACGCGCCGTTCTGGAAAACCAAATCGCTGACCGAGATGACCGGTGAGGAATGGGAAAGCCTGTGCGACGGCTGCGGGCTGTGCTGTCTGAACAAGCTGGAGGACTGGGATACCGGCGAAGTGGCGTTCACCTCGGTTCGCTGTGTGCTGCTCGATGGCGAGAGCTGTCGATGCTCCGACTACGAAAACCGCCGCGCCACCGTGCCGGATTGTATCCAGCTGGACCTGAAGAAGGTCCATGAGATCGGCTGGCTGCCGCCCACCTGCGCCTATGCGCTGGTGCGTGATGGCAAGGATCTGTACTGGTGGCACTATCTTGTTTCCGGCGATACGGAAACGGTGCATCAGGCGGGCATTTCCGCGCGCGGCCGCACGGTCAGCGAGGCCGACGTGGATGTTGACGACTTCGAGGATTATGTGGTCGACTGGCCGCTGACGGTTGGCGAGAGGGCAGGCGAAAAGGAGCGGATGTGACGGAAATCGCCAATTTTCGTTTTGGTCCTATTCCTGCCCCATCAGTCTCCTAAAGGCATGTCGTCCGAAAGCGTGTCACGGTTTCGGGGTACGACTTGTCTGAAATCAAAGACAGCTTCCGGCCATTCCGGCAAATGATCCGCAAAGCGGACGAGGGACATCAAAACGCATGCGCTACCGGCTGCCCGCCATCGTTCTTTCATGCCTTGCCCTTCCGGGGCTCCTGCCGTTTTCCGCTGATGCCCAGCAACAGCCCCAGGCCTTCGAATGCACGCTCGTCACCTCAATCGAGACCGGCGCGATCATCAACCAGCAGGGCGCCTGCGACCAGCGCGTGGCGCCGGCCTCCACTTTCAAGGTGCCGCTGGCGCTGATCGGTTACGATGCCGGCATCCTTCAGGACGAAAAGACGCCCGCCTGGGACTGGAAACCTGGCACGGAGGCGCGCGCCTCCGACCGCAAGACGGTCGATCCCTCGATATGGGAACAGGATTCGGTCCTGTGGTATTCGCGTGAAATCACCCGCCGTCTCGGACCGGAAAAATTCGCCGCCTATGTGAAGCGTCTCGGTTACGGCAATGCCGATGTTTCCGGTGAGCCGGGCAAGAATAACGGCCTGACCCATTCCTGGCTCGGATCGTCGCTGACGGTTTCGCCGGTGGAGCAGGTCGGCTTCCTGCGCCGCCTCCTGGCCGGCAATCTGCCGGTCTCGCGTGATGCACAGGCGAAAACAAGGGCAATCGTTCCGGTCTTCGATGCGCCGGAAAGCTGGGCCGTGCACGGCAAGACCGGCACCGGCTACATGCGTGACGAAAAGGGCAACCCCGACCGCAATCGTCCCTTCGGCTGGTTCGTCGGCTGGGCGGAGCGCGAAGGCCAGCACATCGTCTTCGCAAGGCTGCGCGTTTCCGACAAACCGTCCAACGAGCCGCTCGGCCCCGCCGTGCGCGACGCCTTCCTGCGCGATATTCCGCGGCTGGCCGTGCACCGGTGATTGCGCAGCCGGCATGACCTTTGCCTGAAGAGGATAAGCACATGTCGGACGCCTCTCGCGACGTCATCGCGATCTATAATGAACACGGGGCCGATTTCGACAGTTTACGGGGCCGTTCGCTTGCCGAAAAACCCTGGCTCGACAGATTCACCTCGCTCTTGCCGAATGCCGCGTCCATTCTCGACATAGGCTGCGGTTCCGGGGAACCGATCGCCGGCTACTTCATTGCCAACGGCTATGACGTCACTGGCATCGATGCGTCCCTGCCGCTGGTTGAGCTTTGCCGGGCGAGATTTCCCCGGAACCTCTGGGCGGTCACGGATATGCGAAAGCTGGTCCTCGACCGCCGCTTTGACGGATTGATTGCGTGGCACAGTTTTTTCCACCTGACGGTGGAAGATCAGCGCCGCATGTTCGGCATTTTCCGCCAGCATGCCAATGATGGCGCGGCGTTGATGTTCACGGCCGGACCCGACTACGGGGAAGCGATCGGCACCTTTCAGGGGCGGCCGCTTTATCACGCAAGCCTTGCTCGCGATGAGTATGAAAGCCTGCTTGCCGCACATGGTTTCCGGCTTCTCGATCATACCGTCAACGATCCCGAATGCGGCGGCGCAACGGTTTATCTGGCAAGGCGCGTGGCGGTCTGAACGCGCTTGGGAAGCCTCGCCCGATAGTGGGTCGATAGGTCTTCTGATCGTGGCGAACGCCCTGCTTCGGACGGGTGGCTGCGCTCACGATTGTGTGTTCAACAAAAAATTTCCCTTCCCTTGACCTTCCCATCATGGGAATCTCTACATAGGGTCTCGAAAGGGGATTTCCCATGAACGAGACAGTCAAACACGCCCATCGAAATGAACCGGTTTCCATTCCCGTGGAGGGCATGACCTGCGCCTCCTGCGTGCGGCGGGTGGAAACGGCTGCCGCCAAGGTGCCCGGTGTCATGTCGAGTTCCGTGAACTTCGCCACGAAGAAGCTCACCGTCGAGCCCGCCGAGGGTTTTTCGGCGCGCACGCTTGGCGCCGCCATCAAGAAGGTCGGTTACGATATCGCGCCGGAGCGGCAGGAATTTGTGGTGGAAGGCTTACAGGACGAGGCGCAGGCCGGGCGGCTGAAGGCCGTTCTGGAAGCGGTCGCCACCACAATCGCCGTCAAGGTCGAGGCGGCTTCCGGCAGGGTCTCGGTGGAAACGATCGGCGGCCGGCGCGAACGGGATGCGCTGGTGGAAACGGCAAAGCTTGCCGGGTTCGCGCTGAAGACACCGAAACCGCATGATCATTCCGCCCATCACAATCATAATCATCATCAGGGCCACGGCCAGATGGCGGGCGAAACCGGCGGTCATGACCATATGCAGCACGCGGGCGACGAGGGCGCGCTGAAACGCGACCTGACGATTGCCGCCATCCTGACCGCGCCGCTTTTCGTGCTGGAAATGGGCGGCCATCTCTATGAGCCGATGCATCACTGGCTGATGGGCATCATCGAGACGCAGAACCTCTATTACATCTATTTCGTGCTGGCGACGGCGGTGATCTTCGGGCCGGGCCTGCGTTTCCTCAAGACCGGTTTTCCCGCTTTGCTGCGCGGTGCGCCGGAAATGAATTCGCTGGTGGCGCTGGGCGTCACAGCGGCCTACGCCTATTCCGTCGTGGCTACCTTCGCACCCGATCTGCTGCCGGAAGAGGCGCAGTTCGTCTATTATGAAGCGGCAACCGTCATCGTCACGCTGATCCTGACCGGGCGGCTTCTCGAAGCCCGCGCCAGCGGCCGCACGGGAGACGCCATCCGCAAGCTGATGAGCCTGCAGGCGAAGACCGCGCGGGTGGAGCGCGACGGCGCCACCATCGATATTTCCCCCGATGATCTGGTGGCCGGCGATATCGTCGTCATCCGTCCCGGCGAAAGGCTGGCGGTCGATGGCGAAGTCGTCGAAGGCTCGTCCTATGTCGATGAATCCATGATTTCAGGCGAGCCGGTGCCGGTGGAAAAAACCATCGGCGCAACTGTTGTCGGCGGCACCATCAACAAAACAGGCGCCTTCAAGTTCAAGGCGACCAAGGTGGGCGCGGATACCATGCTGTCGCAGATCATCCGCATGGTGGAGGAGGCTCAAGGGTCCGAGCTGCCGATCCAGCTGCTGGTGGACCGTGTTACCGCGCTGTTCGTGCCCGTTGTCATCGCCATTGCGGTGCTGACCTTCATTGTCTGGGCGATATTCGGCCCGGAACCCGCCTATACATTCGCTCTGGTCAATGCGGTCGCGGTGCTCATCATCGCCTGCCCCTGCGCCATGGGTCTCGCCACGCCGACCTCAATCATGGTTGGCACCGGTCGGGCTGCGGAGCTGGGTGTGCTGTTCCGCAAGGGACAGGCGCTGCAGGAGCTGCGTTCGGCTGAAATCGTCGTGGTCGACAAGACCGGTACGGTGACCAAGGGTCGCCCGGAACTGACTGATCTGGTGGTTGCCGAAGGATTTGCCGAGAACGAGGTTCTGGCGCTGGTCGCCGCCGTCGAGGGCCGGTCGGAACATCCGATTGCCGAGGCCATCGTCCGGGCTGCGGAAGAAAAGAATTTGGCGACCCCTGCAGGACTCGAACCCGCAACTGTGGAAAACTTCGAAAGCGTGACGGGTTATGGCATCGCCGCCACCGTCAATGGCCGCAGGGTCGAGGTTGGCGCAGATCGTTTCATGGTGAAACTCGGCCATTCCGTGGATATCTTCGCTGAGGCCGCCGCAAGGCTGGGTGACGAGGGCAAGACGCCGCTTTATGCCGCCATTGACGGCAGGCTGGCGGCCGCGATTGCCGTCGCCGATCCGCTGAAACCATCGAGTGTCGCCGCCATCAGGGCGTTGCAGGCGATGGGCATCGAAGTGGCCATGGTGACGGGCGACAATGAACGCACGGCGAACGCAATCGCCAGGCAGGTCGGCATTTCCCGCGTGGTGGCCGAAGTGCTGCCCGAGGGCAAGGTGAAGGCGATCCACGAGATGCGCGCAGGCGGCAAGGTGCTCGCCTTCGTCGGCGACGGCATCAATGACGCGCCGGCGCTGGCCGAGGCCGATATCGGCATCGCCGTCGGCACCGGTACGGATGTCGCCATCGAAAGCGCCGATGTGGTGCTGGTCGGCGGTGATCTCATGGGCGCCGTCAACGCCATAGAGATGAGCCGGGCGACCATCCGCAACATCAAGGAAAACCTGTTCTGGGCCTTCGGTTATAACGTGGCGCTGATACCGGTCGCGGCGGGCGTGCTTTATCCGGCCTTCGGCATCACCTTGTCGCCGATGATTGGCGCGGGTGCGATGGCGCTGTCCAGCGTCTTCGTTCTCGCCAATGCGCTGAGATTGAAACGGGCGAAGGTGGTCCATCGGGAGGTGACGTCATGAATATCGGGCAGGCATCGGAAGCATCGGGCGTTTCCGCCAAGATGATCCGTTATTACGAGCAGATCGGCCTCATCACGCCGGCCGCCCGCACCGGCAATAATTACCGGGTCTATGGCGAGCAGGATGTGCACAATCTGCGCTTCATCAAGCGGGCGCGCACGCTCGGTTTCTCGCTGGAAGAAACCGAGACGCTGCTGAAACTCTGGCAGGACAAAAGCCGTGAGAGTTCGGCGGTAAAGGAAATTGCGCTCGTCCACATCGCCGATCTCGAGCAGAAGATCGCCGAGATGAAGAGCATGGTGAAAACGCTGTCGCATCTCGCCCATTGCTGCGGCGGCGACCACCGGCCTGACTGCCCCATCCTCGATGATCTCGCGGGCGCTGAGAAGAACAACGCCAGGTCCGCGAGAACTCACTGAACTTTAATGACAACCGGCGCGACAATATCGCTACCGGCCAGAAGGAGAAAACCATGGGTGCAACCACCTTCCTTATTCCGGACATGACCTGCGGCCATTGCGAAAAGACGCTGCGCGGCGCTCTTACGGAGGTGCTTCCCGATTCCGCCGTCAGCATCGATCTTTCCGCCCACCGGCTCACGGTAACGGGCGACGCCGCAACTGCGGAAGCGGCGATCCGCGAAGCCGGTTATTCGCCGGAAAGGGCGGGTTGAAGCATCTCGTCGCTGGAATGAACAGGAAAGATGTGCTACTGAGTAGCATGATCTGTCCTGTCGAGGGAGTGCCACAATGTCCGTCAAGGCGTCAGTTTCCATCTCCGATCAACAGGACAGCTTCGCGCGCAGGCTGGTGGAGGAAGGGCGTTACGCCAGCCTCAGCGCCGTCGTCCAGCGTGGGCTGGAACTGCTTCGGCAGGAGACCGAGTTGAGGGACGCCGAGCTTGCTGCGCTTCGCGACCTGCTGGCAGATCGTAAGCAGGACGACTTCGTCTCCGTTGAGGAAGGTAAAAAAAGAACAGCAGCCATGATAGCGGCCAGAAAGGCCGGCTATGGCCTATAAGGTCCTGCGTTCAACACAGACAGATCAAGACCTCGGCCTCATTCTCGACCATCTCATCCAGTCCTATCTCGACCTCGGCGACGCCTTGCCAGCAGCTTTCACGCGCGCTGTACGACGCGTGGGGTCGATTGAAGCGGATATGCAAGCGCTTCACAAAGCGCCCTTCCAGGGAACATTGTTGCCCGAAATATTACCCGGCCTTCGCCGGGTAACGAAAAATCAGGCTGTCTTTTATTTCGATATCGATGAGGGTGAAAAGACCGTGCGTATTCTCGCGGTCTTTTTCGGCGGGCAGGATCATCTACGCTATATGCTCACGCGCCTCGTGTCCGGTCGCACCGTCAGTCTTCCCTAAACCTCGTCGAACGTCCCGCCCTCGCGTGAGGGATTGCGGTTGATCACCCGTTCCTCGGCATCGTCGGGCAGGGCCTCGTCGCTTTCCTGATAGGGGTCGTCCTCGGTCTCCGCCTCTTCTTCCTCGATTTCCTGTTCGATGGATTGCGGAATCTCTCCCTTGGCGGGAAGGGCGTCGATGTCGAGATCGAGCAGATCCTCGTTCATGGCGTCTTCGTTAAGGGGCAGGATTTTCTTGCGGTCCATGACGGTGTCCTTTCTATCGGTTCTTCGGCAAACGGCCGGGCGCGCGGAGGGTTCCTGCCGCGCGAGAATTCCTTCAGAACAAATGACCTGAAAAAGCCGTCTTGACCTCAATGGCGCTTGAGGTTCTAGTTTGCCCGCCGTATCGCAAAAATGGAAAGGATACGGCTTTGTCGAGTATCGAAATGGCGGAGAAAAACGGCTGGAGCGAATTGCTGAGCGGGGCGAATCTCTCGCTTCTGACCGTCATCTCCTCCGGTATCGGCCTGCACGCTTTTAATCAGTTCGCTGTCGTGACGGCCTTGCCCGTGGCCGTGAACGAAATCGGCGGCGCGGGTTTTTACAGCTGGGCCTATAGTCTTTATTTCGTTGGCTCCGTGGCGGGCGGCGTGACTGCGGTGCTGTTTCGCGAGCGTTTTGGCGCGCGCGCCGTCCTGCTTCTGTGCTGCCTGATCTTTTCCTTCGGTTCGGTTCTCTCGGCAATTGCAGGTGACTTTTTGTGGGTCGTCGTCGGCCGGGCCTTGCAGGGACTGGCGGACGGGCTGATCGTCGCCGTTTGCTACAGTCTCATTCCCGCCGGTTTCCGCTCCGGCCTGTTGCCGAAGGTCTTTGCCATCGAGGCGGCGATCTGGGCGGTCGCCTCCTTCATCGGCCCGCTGACCGGCGGTTTTGCCACCGAACACATCTCCTGGCGCGCCACCTTCCTGCTGTCGGCGCCGCTGATCCTGCTGCTTCTGGCCTATACCACCATTGCCGTCTCCGCCGAGCGGCCGGTGGCGGCGACGCGCAAACCGCTGGTGCCGCTGGTTTTCTGCCTTGTCGGCGCATTGGCCTTTTCCGCTCCTTCCGCCTTCGAGGATGCGAGCCTGCGGGCGATTTCCCTGCTGGCGGGGGCGGCGCTGTTGTGGGCGTCGCTGCGGGCGGGCATCCGGCCTTCCGTCGGACTGTTCCCGAAGGATTCCTTCCGGCTGAAGACGGTGCTCGGCAGCGGTTTCTGGGTGCTGTTCCTGATGTCCTATGCCCATGCGCTGGGCAGCGTCTATCTCGCTTATGTCGCTATCAATCTCTGGCAGCATGAGCCCACCTTTGCCGGTTTCATCGTGGTGACGATGCCGCTTGCCTGGAGCTTCGTGGCAATGCTGATCGGCAGCCTGCGCTCTAGCCGCCTGCGGGAACTGTGCCTGCATTACGGTCCCTACCAGATGGTGCCGGGCTGCGCCCTGCTGGGGCTGGGGCTGGCGACCGGCAACTGGGGAGAAATGCTGCTCGGGCAAATCCTGATCGGATCGGCCTTCGGCATGTCCTGGGCCGGCATCAGCCAGGCGGCAATGGAAGCAGCGCCGGAAGAGGAACGCAAGATGACGGGTGCGCTTTTGCCGACGGTCGCGACGCTCGGCTCTGCGGCCGGTGCTGGCGCAAGCGGCACTGTCGCCGCCGCCAGCGATCTCGTGGCGCAGATCGAGCGTGCGGATGTGACGATGCCGATGGTTTATCTTTATGGGCTGGGTGTGGTCGTATCGCTGCTGGCGATCATGACCGCCAGCGGGTTGCGGGGTGAAAGGCGCTAGAGCAAGCATTTCCAGAAAAAGTGGAACCCGGTTTTCTGTCCGGAAATGCGACCAACAAAGCGGAGGGCGCGGCCCCGATCAGGACTGGGTGGCGGCGATGGTGATCGCCGCCAGATAAACGACGAAGGAC
>Ga0099826_10002388_pt1 | contig 12086 bp, 7 predicted proteins | sample Mtrugardesep15_FD_76830 | JGI IMG/M metagenome (GOLD analysis project Ga0099826, IMG submission 76830) | Root nodule microbial communities of legume samples collected from California, USA - M. trunc garden sep15 | ecosystem: Host-associated > Plants > Roots > Nodule | place: USA: California...
AAAAAAAAAAAAAAAAAAAGTCTCCATCTTAAGAGCTACATACCTATAACTATATTTATACAAAGGAAATATCATGTTTTTTTTAGAGAAAGGAAATATCATGTTTTTTTGTACTTCTTTTATTTTAAATATATACTTTATTTATTTTATTATAATTTATGTCTTTATTTCATTTAAATAATTGAATTTAGGATATATTTGTTTTAAATTTTTTTAAAATCATTTTTATATAAATAATTTGGAGATTATTCTCTTGACTTTCAAGAAAATCACATATCACAGTTGAAAAAACATTCAAGTTGAAAGTACATGTAAAAATAGCTTTTCATTGATATGGTTGAACCATAAACTATGTTTTCTCTCTCTCTCTCTCTCTCTTCTATTAAAAGTGGTTTTCTTCAAAAGTTAATTAAAATAGCTAATTTTTTTCAACATGTAGATCATTTAAATTTCAATTAGTAAAATATAGTGATTAAAATAAATAAAAAAAGATACTGTATGATAAAATTTCATCTACAAAACATTAATTTTGCTATAATTGAGGTTAACGTTGTCTTAGTTTGAAAAACCAGACAAGACAATGATCATTATATAGTTTATCTTAAAACAAATATTTATATGGAGATGAGAACATTGGGACTCTGGTGCGAAGAGATGTGATAAGTAAGAAAGAGATCAAGTCTAAAGATGTGATTTGATGGAGAACATCTACTATAATGTAATGGTTCTCAAAATTGAGAATAGAATAAAATGGATAATTGAGAATTGATTATTAAATCAAAGATAAAATTGATAGATAAGTACCCAATTAGAGTTGGTGTTCTTAGTACATAAAATTGAAAGGAAAGATAGAAGATTAAGTCTAAGACTTAACCATTACTCTACTAGATAGTACCAAAGGGAGAGAGAAGAGACTTCATTATTTTTCTTCATAACCCTGGTGATCATCATTTCCCTATTTATGCACAATCACTAGCCACATGTCAATTTTACCTTAACCAATTACATTTTGCCAAACATATTTTCTCATGTGTTATTTGAATCATAACATATACTAACATTAAGTGAAGATATGGAATAGATGAATGACATATCAAAATTTATACGTACATTTTTAAACGTCTCAAATGTACATATAATCACTCATAACTACTTGGTAAAAATAAAAACACTCATAACTACTTGGTAAAAATAAAAAGATCATTCATAGATAAAAAAAATCTATAATCGACACAAAGGAAGAGTAAATAAAATCAATTTTTTTTATGGTGTGAACAAGATATCATTTGCATACAACTACAAAAACTAATCGCTTTAAAAAGAATTATGAAAACGAGCTGAGTAGTACCACATTCACGTTGGATGACAAAAAAAAATTCTCAATTCTTAGAGCTGAATTAAAACCAATACTTTTTTTTTTGTCAAGTAGTCTAGTGTCTGCATGTAGCAATGCATGTTTCTGCCAAGCTATATTCACGGAGACAAAACCAATACATTTATTTAAACGAAAAGAGATCTTTTATCATCTTATTTAAGTGTCTATATGTAATACAATCGATTAATGCAACATAACTTTATTATCTTTAATTAAATTGTAATGAATTTAAATTTTAAATTTTCACGTAACACAGAATTTTCCAAAAGCAAAAAACACATTTAATTTTATAAACAAAACAAAAAATTGCATTTGCATGAATTGTTAAAAATGATGAAGTTCACTTTAGAGGGAAGGTTTTGGATTGCAAAACATAATAAGTAGGGTTTAAGGTTCTCCGGCCGTGTGTTCGGAATGGAGCTTTGAACTTTTCCTTTCAAAACGACAATGGCGTACGGTCGTTTATCTCTTCTTCTCACCAAACGCCGCCTCTTAAACCCTAAAACCCCATTCTTCCATTCCCACCATTTCTCTACTTCCCAAAACCCAAACCCTAAACCTTCTTCTCTTTCCGCTCGTCTCAGCTTCGTCTTCGATCAAATTGACGCTATCGAAAAAGAACGTTCACAAAAACACGAAACTCTTCAACGAATTCGTGCTTGGCGTGATTCCAAAAACACTCATAACCAAATTCCCGAACAACCCGTTTCAGAATCACCACCACCGCCACCAACAACAACAACATCTTCGTCTCCTGAAGAGTCTGATACTAACATTAACAGTAAACCTGTGGAATTGGTGAAGAAAGAGGTGGAATTTGTGCATCCGTGGCCGGAATGGATTCAATTGATGGAGAGATTGGTTCATCAGAATTATTTTGATCATAGGAGGAAGGACGAGGATAAAATGGTGCAGGAATTAGGGTTTGATTCATCTGAGATTGTACACGATGAAGGGCATGATTTTACTAAGGATTTCAAGAGTGTTCATGCTGCTTGTCTTAATTTCGGGAAGGACCGGTTTGATTTGTTGAGGTATGTGGATTTTAACTAACTAAGTTGAATTCATTTTGGTTGTTGAATTTGTTGGGTTTTTTTAGATTATAAGAAAGTGACATTTTTTTACAATTTTATGTGATATTATGTTCTTTTTAGAGTAACATAATGATATTGTGGCTGTTATTGTTCTGTTTTACATATGGGGGTTTCGTTTCTGTTGATGTGATGAGAAGTTTGATAGTTTGCATTTTAATTGCTCAAATGAATGATTGATTGATTGATTGATTTCAGGTCGTTGTCGAGGCAGGATATTCAAGTTTTGGTTGGTTTTGGATGCCCCAATGTGGACAGAAAGGTGGTTTTCTCTGGAAAACTTTTAAGGAAGCTTGTCCACCTGGATGAAGGAGATGTAAGTGTAACACGCATGCCATTCGGTGCTCAACACAATTAAGTTACAATTTCTTAAGTTGATTCATTGTTGTTTTGGTTGTGAAAATCTATTTATCTGAATTCTTTAAATCCAATACAATTTACAAGTAATGAATAGGAAATTTGTTTGAAATGATGGAGGCCGGAGGGTTTGAATCTTGTCTCTGTTATTGTACTAAGAAGATATTTAAATTACAAGTGTCTATATTTGTTGTCGGTGGCAAAGGACCTGAGATTGATTTGATTGTTCTGGCAACCTTTTTACCATTATCTCACTCATATCTGTCATTTTTTCTTTTTTCAGACGCCTCTTTTGTGATCTCTTATTTGGTGTTGGACTTTAATCCGAAGCATATTTTTCTCATTATTTGAATTTATTTATCATATTTATGATACAAAAATTCATTGATATCAGGTCTGTAGTTCCTGCAGCTTGAGAAACAATTGTGACAGCGCTTATCTGCTTACAAACAAAGAGGACGAGGCACGGACTATTGATATCATGCGAATGCTACTGACACTTGGGTTTGATCCTATTAATGGATCATCAGTCCTCAACAAGCCACTTTTGAAGCAGAAGTCCGTTAAAGCAGTCGTTCGTAAATTGCTTCATGAAGTTGTCAAATTGAGTTCAGTTCCTATCGATCCAAATCTCCCTCCTCCAGTGATCAAAAAGCCTCCACCAAAGGTGAAACAACCTCCTCCTACTCCAAAGAGACGTGTTGGACGGGATGATGTTGAGATGAAAAGGGGGGACTGGCTATGTCCAAAGTATGTCCTTGGAATCTCTGTGATTTACTTTCAATATTAAATTAAAAAGTTTGTTTTACCACCGAAGTGCATGTCAAGTTCTAGTGAATTTTCTTGTAGTAAACTTTTTTTTACCAATTTATTATGTTGTCTACACCATGTGGACCAGGTGAACTTTTTTTGGTTGACAAACCACTGATAGCCATCATTGATTCATTGTTGGATATTTTTGCTGTTTCTATTTTTGGTAGTTAATGATATACTATTAGACTGCACACCAAATTGGTTATGAGTATAAGCTGCTTTGAGTAGTGTGAGATATATAGTTTATTTTTCCTGTTAACTGAAGATGCTAAATACTTATCAGGTGTGATTTCATGAATTTTGCGAAGAACAATGTTTGCTTACAGTGTGATGCCAAGCGTCCCAAGAGACAGTTGCTTCCAGGAGAGTGGGAATGTACCGAGTAAGTTTAAGTCCATTTAATGTTCTGGGGTTATATTTTACTGTTCATCCCCCTCCCCTCACAGATAAAAACAAATTATGTCACCCAAATATTGTTAGATTTTGCTAAAACTTTTTGAGTTAGTTGTTTATTTTTTATCTGGCAGGTGCAACTTCTTGAATTACAGAAGGAATGTGGTATGTTTTCATTGTGAGTGTAAACGCCCACCTGATGAATTCCTGGAAAATAAAACTCAAGATAATAAGTACAGTTCCGGACCTAACTTTAATAAGATGGGCAGTCGGCAAGAGGTTTCCAATGCTTGGAATTTTGACTTTGATGACAATGAATCAGATGGTGCAGATGTTGCCAATTTTGAATATGCAGATTCTCATGGTATAGACAAGGATTTTTCTTCAGATAACGATGCTCGGCGTGTGGGGTGGGAAGATGATTTTGCGAAGAATAGGAGCGTCCCAGGGTCCCACGATGACGAATATGTTAATGCCGGTCCCGGTCCTTCTAGACCTAGAACAGGGTTTGATGATTTTGAGGAGGATGAGGACGATATAGATAGTTATGAGCTAGAAACTGAAACAGGAACCAGTAGTTCAAGAATGGAAGCTACAAAAACTAATTTTTCAGAAACAGAAGACTCTATGGACTGGGAAGATTCTGAAGACACCGATGACAGAATGCGTTCACATAATAAAAGTAAAACAGCTTCTGGAAGAACTGAACGTACCCGTTCAGTTCGCAAGAATACATCTTTCTCTCGATCCAAGGAAGACGAACTTGATTATGATTCTGATGAACAGCGGTCTATTCTTTCGAAGTTCAAATCTAGCCATCTTTCTGCTGCCGACCAGAGAAGGAAAGGCAGAGGTCCAACCAAGAAATTAAGCTTTGGTTCCGACTCTGACGATGATGGTAGTGCTGGCTTATACTCTGATGAAGATGATGACTTAAATGAGGCATATTCATCCAGGCAAAATAAAGGGAACAGACATGATTCTGGGAGAAGGAACTTTACTAAAGACGGAAAGTCTGGTGGTGGCTACAAATCAAACATGTTCGGTGATGATTTTGATGAATCACCCCGGCAGTCTTATAGAAATGCTAGAGGGTCTCAGGGAAGTAACCGTGATAAGAAGAGGTTTGATGATTTTGATGGATCATCCCAGAAATCTTATCGTAATGACAGAGGGTCTCAGGGAAGTAACCGTGATCGGAAGAGATTTGATGATTTTGATGAATCATCCCGGAAATCTTATGGTAATGACAGGGTGTCTCAGGGAAGTTACCGTGATCGGAAGAGATTTGATGATTTTGATGGATCATCCCGGAAATCATATGGTAATGACAGAGGATCTCAGGGAAGTAACCGTGATCGGAAGCGGTTTGATGATTTTGATGGAACATCGTCCCGGAAATCTTATGGTAATGACAGAGGATCTCATCAAGGAAGTAACCGTGATCGGAAGAGATTTGATGATTTTGATGGATCGTCTCGGAGATCTTATGGGAATGATAGAGGGTCTCGAGGAAATGACCGGAGTAGGCAGAAATTTGATGACAGGGAGCAGCACGGTAGAGGACAGTTTAATAAATACAGTATGGATGAGAAGGGTGGCAGTGATTTTAGAAACAGTAGGCGTGTGATTGAAAGATAGCCCCATAGTTCCATGAACACATTTTTGTCACTCAGTTTGTCAGTTGCACATAATAACACTACCAGTCGCCAAAATTCAAATGTGGCACAAGCCTCTAAAGGTCTGCTTTTTTGTGGGATTTATTGTTAAAATATCACGGGATCGACTAGAAGACTTCAATCTTGGTAAAAAATTCCCTGTTCAATTTACCTACATACCAAGTCAACTGAATTTGTTTTTTTACATATATTGGGAGTTGGCTAGAACTAGTGATCAGTTAAACGACCGAATTATCCATCAGCAAAGTTAACCTCCGTTGTGTTTTGCCATGATGGGATCCTCCAACATATTGGCCAGGAATACTGGAATAACTATATTTCTCTCTTTTAATCAAATAATAGTGTTGTAATTTGTCATGGGTATATTTTTTCTTTTGAATTTTGTTTATTTATTTATTTTTGTTAAAATTATACGGTGGATCACCAACATAAACCGTCCTTATGTTCAATCCCTTCCCACCGACAACATCGGAACCGTTGCTGCTCTTGTTCCGGTAATGGCGACTACTACCAACATCTGCATCTTGTAACTTTCTTTGGTAAATATGTTTTGTTTCTTATGGATCACAAAGTAATGAAGTATTCGATTAAATTATTATCATATTTAAAATAGAATAGAAATGAGAGAATATACAAATATAAATTAAGCTTCAGTTGGGAAAATATTTAAATAATATTTGCATCAATATAATATGTAAATAATTACTCAATTCCTACTTACAATAATAAACAGAAGGGGTAAAAAGTATGGATCAGGCATGTCGTTTTATTCAGAAACATTGTTCATATATTGAGAGATGTGTATTATTGGTGTAAACTAGTTTTATATTAACACCAATAATAAATGTAGTTGTAAAATAGACATTTATACCAGTAAAGAAAATTTATGGATTTACGTTGGTTTTTTCGCTTTCCAATTTTATTCTTCATTTAAAGTATTTTATTTGCTATTTTATATTTTTTTATAATATTACTTAAATTATTAGTTGAAAAATAGTTAAACTCTATTAAAATAGAAACAACCACAACAATATTTTTTTGAAGGAAACACAACAATATTATCTACAACAATATATAAATAAAATAGGAGGTTTTAGGATAGATTATTTATTGTTACAATTATACCGTTAAATAATTATTTTTCCTATAATAATGTTATATTATATTTGTTATATTGTTAGTGTAATTTCAAAAGATAAACATGTTACAGTTTGAAATCACAAATATTTATACATATAATTTTAATTCAAATTTAACTAACTTCAAAAATATAAATATTGTTTATAATTTACACACGTTAGGTTTCTTTCAAAAAAAAATTACACACATTAGGTCAATAAAAAGAGTGGATAGACAGACATAAAATATTTGCCTAAATGTTAGTAGATTATAATATGTTTTTCTTTTAGCGGCTTATGGCGGTTTGTTAAATATTACTATTATTTTTAACTAGCGAAAAAACGGGCACGTGATTGCACGAACGTTTGAAAATTATGAACAGTGGTTTTTTTTATAAAATTTTGATTTTGATTAAAATAAAAAATATAAATGTTTGTTGCTTTTAAGTTATAACAAACCAAACTAATCATGATTATCTATTTCAATGACACCAACAATATAAAAAAAAATATAATCTAATTTTTTTTAATGACACCAACAACAATCTTTATTAAAGAAAAAGTTGTTTAAGGGTATAATTGGGATAATGAAAAACTAAATATAAATATACTCATCTAGTTTGTTACACTTTTTAATTGATAAAGGAAAAAAACCAGACATATGTATATATTCATATTCATATCGTGGTTGTTACATTTTTTTAATATTTAAATTTATTTTTATCTATTTGTTACATGTGTTATTTGTATTGAAAATTGAGGGCATTTATATAAAGAGAAAAAACCAGCTGAAAAGAGTTTTTTTGTTTTGTTTTGAAGGAAGCTCAAAAAAGTTGAAAGGGATTTTTTTTATATATATAGTATAGATAGATGAAATTATTAATAAAAATTATATAATGTTTTTTTTAAAAATAGTAGTACTTTCTCGAGGGAAATACAAAGAGTACTAGTACTTAGTGGAGTAGTTTTCTTTATCTTATGAAAAATAGCGATTAGTCGTTTGTTTTTCCTGCTGTTATAGTGAAGTAATTAGATCTTAAGTCAGTTGTTTTCTATATGTTTGTTTTTGATGAAATCTTAAGTCTGTTTTTTTAATGAATCATAACTAAATACTCCAAATCGTAACATTTAAAATAAAAAGATTGAGTAAAATATTCACAAATAATTCCATGAGCATAGTTCAATTGGCCGGGATTCGAACCTCAAACACCTCACTTCTCTACAATTAATTGCGTGAGTTATAGCCACTAAGCGACAAACAAAAAAATATTCACAAATAAAAAGGATAAACTAAATTTGAAAAACCATATTGCAAATAATATGCATGCTGGTTGTTACTTATCACAATTCCAATTTCACTCTCTTTCTCTACCTCGAGAGGTTGGAGAAAAGAGTATAACCCTTCTTCCTGGGATCACCACCACTGTCCACTATGGCTACTTTCACCTGTTCCGCCTCCGACCTCCACGCTCTCCTCGGCAGCAGTGCAAACTCCACTGCTGCTGCCGAATACATCTGTGGCGGCTTCAATGCAGTCGCAAACAAATTCATTGACACTTCCTATGCTGTCGACAACACTTACCTTCTCTTCTCAGCTTGCCTTGTTTTTGCCATGCAAATAGGTTTTGCTATGCTTTGTGCCGGTTCTGTTCGTGCCAAAAACACCATGAACATTATGTTAACCAATGTTCTTGATGCCGCAATAGGTGGCATTTTTTTCTATGTTTTTGGTTTTGCCCTAGCTTTTGGAACACCTTCAAACGGTTTCATAGGAAAACATTTTTTCGGTCTTACTGATTCCCTTCACAATCTTTTGATTACGGTTTTTTCCTCTTTCAATGGGCTTTTACCATTGCTGCAGCAGGGATCACAAGTGGATCAATTGCTGAAAGAACACAATTTGTTTCTTATTTGATTTATTCGTCGTTTTAAACCGGTTTAGTTTATCCAATTGTTGCTCATTGGTTTTGGTCTGCTGATGGTTGGGGTAGTCCGGTTCGGTCTGAAAATCTTTTGTTTGGTTCTCGTGTTATTGATTTTGCTGGTTGTGGTGCTGTTCATTTAGTTGGTGCTGTTGCTGGTTTTTGGGGTGCTTTTATTGAAGGACCAAGAAGTGGTAGATTTGATCATGAGGGTAAAAGTGTTCCAATTAGAGGACATAGTGGTACTTTAGTTGTTATGGGAACTTTTTTACTTTGGTTTGGTTGGTATGGTTTTAACCCTGGTTCTTTTCTTAATATTGTGAAAGCTTATGGTGAAAGTGGTCATTACTATGGTCAATGGAGTGCTATTGGGAGGACAGCTGTAACAACTACATTGACTGGATGTACTTCAGCTCTCACTACTTTGTTTGGTAAACGTATGCAAACAGGTCATTGGAGTGTTAATGATGTTTGTAATGGTTTGCTTGGTGGTTTTGCTGCTATAACTGCAGGGTGTTCTGTTGTGGATCCATGGGCTGCAATTATTTGTGGATTTGTTGCTGTTTGGGTTTTAATTGGATGCAATTTGTTGGCTGAGAAATTTGTCTATGATGATCCTCTTGAAGCTGCACAACTTCATGGTGGTTGTGGTACTTGGGGGATTATTTTCACTGCTTTGTTTGCTAAGAAACAATATGTTGATGAAGTTTATTGGCTGCACATGCTGTTCAGATTTCGGCTATTGTTGCTTGGGTGAGTATTACTATGGGAACAATGTTTTTTCTTCTTCATAAATTGAATTTGCTTAGGTCTTCACCCGAGGAAGAAATGGGTGGTTTGGATTTAACTAGCCATGGTGGATTGGCTTATGAGTATCATGAAGAAGTTGAAGAAGATGCCAAAAGACGTGCATTTGAAGTATGATGGAAACCATAGAAGACTCTCTAGATTTACACATTAATTATGTTCATGTTTATTTTTTTATTTTTTTTGGTACAATGTTTCTTTATTATTGAATAACTTTTCACATTAAGTATGGTAGACATGAGTTGTGAATATTCTTTCTTAATTATGTTCGTGTTTCTTTATTACGGTATTGAATAAAAAGATAGTAGTATAAAATATTTGCAATTTTTCGTGATAAATTTTTTATAAGTCTACTCAAGTAAATGAGACATAAAGAATATATCATTACTCTTCCTCATAATGCAAGGGACAGCTCGACGAACTCAAGCCATGAAACTTTAGGTGCTAAGAAAAATGTAAGATTATAATTATCTGAAAAAAAAATAAACCTTAAATTACAACCAGCCAACGATATGGCTAAATATTTAATCTTTCCCTAGTCCTTAATTTATTTTAAAAAAAAATGAAGTTTCTCCTTGAATTCTGTTAGCACTGGACACAGATATTGCAGATGTGCCGGCACAATGGAGAAAACTGATCCTCAATTTACAGAATTTTCTCTCCAATTTCTATCCTAAAAATGCATGTGGGCAAACAGCAAAAGATGTCCACCCGAACAAAGACGATAATAAATAGAAATCATGTGCGAACAGAAAAGTTCCATTCCGATGCTTGCTACTAACACTGCTATTCCCTTCATAATTCATATAAATAAGACTGTCAATATACCCCAACTAGCCCAATAAGAATCTGAAAACATCACTTAATGAAATAATCCCTTCCACACGCTTGCTACCAGCTTCCACAATCACAAGTCTCCTGACCCCTGCAAGATGCAGAAAACCGGTGAATAAAGGAACTACACCTTTTCCATTTTAAGAAAGTGGAGGGAGCTTATGCTTATTTATTAGTAAACAAAGTAATACCAGGTTTAGCCAACCGCTCCATCACTTTGTGCAATGAATCAGACCTCAAACACATATGACATCTGTGGCCATTGTTAAGACCATAAGGAGAATTTGCATCTTGTCCCAAAATTAATGCCTACAACCATGGAGTTCAAATATTTAGATTCATTTATTTTTTGCTAACAACAAAACCACTAATGTATTGCCATTATTATAACTCAGGTCATTATTACAACAAAACCACTAATGTATTGCCATTATTATAACTCAAAGGTCATCACATAGTAGGTACCTGATGAATATTAGTTTCACCCAAGGATATTCGAGCATATGCTTTATCTTTAGCCAATGCAGTAATATCACTGCAAAGAAAATAATAGGCACGCATCATATATGCTCGGGGATCTTTCGAATAAATATCGTAATCACACACAAAAAGGACAAATGTGGGGGGGGGGGAATACTACCTTCTTGAATATATGTCAAGCAATGAATCATTTTCATCCACAATTGGTATTGAGCTAACTTTAGCTGCAAATAGAAAGATGTATTCACATAGGATATCAAAAGCTAGACCAAAAAACAGGTTAAAGGGACCGTGCTTTTAACAAAACTGTCATTACTACAACAAACTAAATCAAGAGAGAAAACTATTCATCGAATATTGTCCCTCCTGACACCAACAAAAATAACAACCACAAATATATGTAATTGTGAAATGACATTTTAATTTTAAAAATTCTAATTTCGACATTGAGTACACTTTCGCTGTTTAAACTTACAGTTAAATGGACATTCTTAGGCTCGAGTCGTAATAGAATCATTTGTCTAATAAACTGAATGTTTCTATTGGTTCCATACAGAAATGCACGGTGCACTATTTATACACAGTAACCTCCCTTCAGTTTTCTTCCCCTTAATTAATGGATAACTTTTTTTAAATTTACAAGAAGTTTTCAAGAGAATCCCCTTGGACACCTTCAGGAAAATATCACGGGGAAAAAGGACATAAATCAGGAACAAACCAAGAAAAAAATAGACAAACTTTAAAACATAAGAATGATCACCTTGAACAAACATCGACAGGGCATCACCAAGAGAAGCATTTGGCCTTAGCCTTATCAGTGGCTGTCCATTTGGATCCCCAACGTTAGGCACCCATGTACCCAAAGGTATTGAACCAATCGGAAGTTGAAGAATGGGCAAAGAACCAGCAGAGTGCTCAAAATGCCTGCATATACCTGAAAATTTATTCCAAACATCAGTTCAGACTTCCAAACAATTTATCTATAGACAACAGACCTAACAGCTTACATTTTAAAATTCCTGATAGGGAAGCAAGATGCAGCAGTTGGGGAAATGAACCATCCTCTAAAGAAATGATAGGAACAGTTGACACCTTGTTTTGCAAAACCTTCAAAGCCACGTCTTTTAGGCATTCCTTGGGCCCAGCCTGAAGATCAAAGACAAACAAAAAGTATCATAAAAGGTTCAAGAGTTTACCTCCAGTCCTTTTTGATAGAA
>Ga0099826_10002389_pt1 | contig 12084 bp, 7 predicted proteins | sample Mtrugardesep15_FD_76830 | JGI IMG/M metagenome (GOLD analysis project Ga0099826, IMG submission 76830) | Root nodule microbial communities of legume samples collected from California, USA - M. trunc garden sep15 | ecosystem: Host-associated > Plants > Roots > Nodule | place: USA: California...
CCAGACAGAGTGAAATATTTGGGACCATTTTCAGCTCAGACTCCTCCATACTTAACTGGAGAATTCCCTGGTGATTATGGATGGGACACTGCTGGTTTATCTGCTGATCCAGAAGCATTTGCCAAGAACAGGGCTCTTGAGGTTAGCTTTCATGCTTAAAAATGCTCCAAGACAATGGCTCTTTCTCATTCCATTCGTATGTTTTTTTCTAAATATTTCAATTACCAAAAACTTTGACAACATTCTAAAGAGTGAATAATTTATATAAGTGACGCCGATAAAGATACTAAATTATGTTGAATTTTGAAGGTGATCCATGGAAGATGGGCTATGCTAGGAGCACTAGGATGTATCACACCAGAAGTACTTGAAAAATGGGTAAGAGTTGACTTCAAAGAACCAGTTTGGTTCAAAGCAGGATCACAAATCTTCTCAGAAGGTGGTCTTGACTATTTAGGGAACCCAAACCTTGTTCATGCACAAAGCATCTTAGCAGTACTAGGTTTCCAAGTTGTTCTAATGGGTCTTGTCGAAGGGTTCCGCATCAACGGTCTTCCCGGTGTCGGAGAGGGAAACAATCTTTACCCTGGTGGCCAATACTTTGACCCTCTTGGTCTAGCAGACGATCCAGTTACTTTTGCCGAGCTTAAAGTGAAGGAAATCAAGAATGGAAGATTGGCTATGTTTTCAATGTTTGGTTTCTTTGTTCAAGCTATTGTTACTGGTAAAGGACCTTTGGAGAATCTTTTGGATCACATTGATAACCCTGTTGCCAATAATGCTTGGGTTTATGCCACCAAGTTTGTGCCCGGTTCTTAAACATCAATGTTATCTATGATTGCCTTTGTGTGGATGATGATTAGACATGGCATCTATGTGTAAATTATGATCTTAATGATTATTGGATTAGTGTATCTGTTTTTGGTTCTTAAGGACTAATTTTCATTTTAAAGATGGAAGATCTCGTGTTGATATGTTTTGTTCAAACTAACAACTAAAAAAAGTCATGTCAATGTAATTTGTTTAAACCAACAAACCAACAAGGGAGTCATATAAATATGAAGAGAAATAAAGAAAAAAACTAAAGTACCATTGTATAAATACTGTGTGCTTGTTATTGATTTGAATTGTGATCGAAGAACTGTAAAACATCACACAAAGAACTGCACTCAAGTTTCATCTTTTATTAACTTCTTTAACAACAAAACTATAATTGAGCTACTTTACCGTTGGGTGTTATGACAGTTACGAAAACTTCATTTGAATGTGCAATGCAGAGTGAATGCAAAGCCACTGGGATTGGTCTAGTGGCGAGGAGTTTGGAGTATGCATGGGGTGAGGTATTAACCAAGTCCTTCACCACGTACCGCGAATTTTATCATAAACCACACCACATTGAACTAATTTTTCAATCTTCTCTCTAATTTGTTCTAGGTCAGACCTCTTCTCAATCACTAACACCGGTGATCATAACACTACTAAAAATTCAACGTTCTTTTCTAAAAAATAAACCACCTGTTTCAAATTCCCAGCATTCATAAATAACCCATTAAATGTTGGACTGATCCTAGCTAAATGGAAAAACCTCTACTATACACATCAATTCAAAAAAGAAAAAACAACTTTTTTCAAATTCCAAACGTCTCATCAACGATTATCGATTATCTTCATTCAACACGTTTTTAGATCCAGAGATTTAACATAGCCATTGAGGAACTCAGAGAATCTCTTTTTTTCTTCTTTAAGGAGAAGGAAGAAATGAATTCTATTGGGCAAAGATGTTTTTTGCTTAAGGGTGTTGGGTTTCGCGTCCCTTTTCAAACCTGTCCTGTCTTAGAGGACACAGAATGATAGTGGCGATGACGACGTGGTGGTGGTAGTGGAGAAGTGTCGTTAGACTCGACATAAAGAAGATAGAAGAAGGAATCCGATGTGGTTGGGTGTTATGATAAAATTCATGAGCTCATTAAATCTACCGCATCCTAGAAGCCACTGTAGAGCATATATAAATAAAACAAACAAACCATCAGAAGACATGAACCAACATCTATTGGCCTTTCTTTCTCAATCTAAACTGATAATAAGTAGAAGTTATTGGAGATTCTTTTATGAATCAAACAATTTAAGGGCGAAAATTCATCTGAAATGGGTAAAGAATACATAAGCACAAAATTCAGATTACATTCTCCATATGGTACTATGTTTAGCATGTCACGTGATAACTCAAACCTCTTCCCCTTTCCCCTAACAAGGGAAACAAAATTTATCTTGATAGAGAATTCAAAATAAAGGGGAGGAAAAAACAAAAATGAAAAAAAGTAAACTGTTAAGATGATAGGGTATAAATGATACATTAGAGGTAATGCAGTTATGCAACCATGCCGGACACCGTAAAGATGAAGCAAGATCTGGGAAATCAAATGTCATTTACATTTATGTATATGGTCACTATCGACGTCCTCTCCCACGACCACCCCCACGGCCTCCTCTCCCACGGCCACCCCCACGGCCACGACCACGGCCATTAAATACTGGTCCCTGCGACTTGAGTCCTAACGACTGAACTCCCCTCTTTTTCCGGGGTTCCACTTTTTTATCTATATCGTCTTCATTGTAGGTTGCCCTGTTTCTCGAAGTGAAGGTTATTTCCCGTGATCCCCCAGGGCCCTGCTTAACACCACGTGGAATATGAGAGGATTGTCGTTCATCTTTAAGAGCTTCCACTCTATCTCCCATAGGAAGTGATTCCTCATCTGCAATTGATTTTCGGCTCCAAAATGCCTCTGCATGCTGCTCATCCTTAATTTCATACATCCTACATTATGTGACAATGTTTCAGAAATCAACACTAAGAAAAACAAAATAAGATACTCCATTATATTTAATTATTAACATGCAGAGAATAATCTACAAAATCTCCTGGATAAGAAAACCGGTGTGAATAATTACAGAAATTCTATTAAAATGCACCTATTAATATGATGAATCAACACATTTATCTCCCATGAAAAGAAAAAAAACCATACAAATTGGTAACAGATTCTCACCTTGGAACTCGAGTTTTCTCGTTTGTTTTATTTGCAGGTTCGTCTTCAGATGCATCATCATCTTCACCTAGACTTAGATCGTCATCGGACATGACAGGTTCGAAATGTTCCTTCAACAAGGATGTTTGCTTTTTAGCACCCATGGGATGCAAAGCCAGATATTCTTCAGAGTCCTCCTTAATCTCAAATTCCTGAAGCCAAATAAGAAGCAACAATTGTTAAAGAGAAACACGTCTAATTTAAAGACAATGCAGTCATAGCAACACACCAAAATTTCATCATTGCATTGAAATATATTAATGCTAGAGTGAAATCTGAATTTTTTGGAACAAAACTTATTGGAAGCAAGTTTACTTTAAGCACCCGTACGAAGCCAAAAATGAAACTGAGGAAAAATAAATCAGAGCAAAGCATGATATTTTTGTATGCAAAAATTTCAATAGATCACTATTGGAGAAGAGGGAAGTTATAATGTTTAAATGTTGGCAGTTAGGAGTAATTTGAACCTTCACATTTCAGGAGAGAAAAGGGTTGAGGGGAGAGCATAAGACATTAAAAAGGCTAAAAAAAAACTGACACATTTCAGATCACAGTACCTTATTTGTAAATATAGCTTTAAATCTATCATCTTCAAGATCTTGCATGCTAAGCCCTTTCTTTTTCTTGGATGCCTTTTTAGTTTCAACATCTTCAACAGCTTCTCTCTTCTCATTTTCAGCATCTTCACTTTCAAGGAGGCGAGCTGCAAGGAGCCGATTAACTTTGGGTAATTTTCTCTTGATCTGCAAGGAAAGTGATTGATGCATTGCCATGGATTAATATTTCTATATAAATCACTTAATCAACCTTAACAATGTAAAATATGCAAAGAAAATTTAAATGCTTAGTAAAGCAGTCAACCGTAATTCTCGAGGCCCGTTCAGCTTCTAATTTTTCTCGCTTGCGCTGTTCAAGATAATTGTCAACGTCAGAAGTACCTGCCATATCTTCTGCCTGCAAGAATTAATACGTCATATAAGAGAACAAAAGCAGAATTGGCAACATCTAAGAAACAACCATTATGGCATTATTGTAATCAAGAAAGATATGATAGATTGTTCATAAAAATAAAGATTTATTGAAGTGACAGTAGAGAGCGCATAACAAAGCAGCGGATCCATCTGATATCCTCCAAAACATAAAAAACACAATGAAGACAGGAAGAAAAAAAAAATAACTATCTAGTCTTCTTCCAAATGAAGTCTAAACGTCGTTCAAAAGTCATTTGATATATAGTAGAACACTTTAAAGTCTAAATAAAGTAGACTGAAATAAAATTAAAAAAACTAAAATTAAACTGACTGGTATACGTTAAAAAAATGGGTAGAAAACTCTGACCAAGAACTGCTGTCGTGATGTGATCAACACTCAGGATGCAATCTAAGCATCCAGACCAATTTCACATATTACTCAACAATGCCGAGGGAAAAGTACAAGTCTTTCATCCTATAATAGGGTTGTTGAATTCAACTTTAGAAGTTTACTTGCACGAAGCCATAAATCTACTGTGATCAAATATTTTTTAAGAAAATAGAGAAAACAGTAAAGCAGTCCAACCTTTGCTGGACACTTTTCATTTCAAAACTCTTCCTCTCGTTGCCCAAACTCATTTAAACAGAGGATGCTACTGACTCAAGGAAAATTAACAGTAGTTCCTGTAGGATTTCAGGGAAAGGTCTTGGCAGGTTTCCAGTGTCGTTCGTATAAATTCTAAAAAAATCATTATTAAAAATGAGGAAAATTCGAAGGTGAATATTGCACAAAGGAGCCTAGTGGGCAATACTCCACCACTGCATTATAGTTAGCACCTAGTCCGTTTCTTTTCCAAATTGCAACTTTCCTCAATGTTATTGACTGGTAAAATTCATTAACCACAGTTGCAGACATGACCACATGAAACTAGCTCAAGTTCCTCGCAGATGTCAATTGAATATATCTGTTATGGTTCTTTTTAGCAAGCATAGAAAAGATACACCGAGGAAGATGCTTCCCTACACTTGAAAATGTTCCAATCAAAACTAAACAAAACCTAAAAACCCCTTCTAAGGAAAGGAAATCTTTATTTACAAGTTCCCTACTCCCTTAACAACTGAGATAGGGATTACCTAACCTAACTAAAAACAAAAAATATATAACCACCTAACTAACTCAAAAGGTAGTTAAATCTTATTTCCTACTACGATAGAGTAGCAAAGGCTTTTTGCTATACTCATTATCAACTGTCCTAACAATATCCTTTTCCATTAGGCATGTAAATATTTTTTATCAGCTTCATTTGATACAAAAATTCGGGGAAAGACTGAAGATGCTTAAAGATAGGAAATTCAAAATAGAAAAACAAAAAAAGTTCTCAGCATTTCAATAACTCGTGAAATAAGTCTAAATGAATAAATATGTCAAAGACAACATACCTTTTTGTATAATTTATAATTAATAAAGAAGCCGTGCATGTAGGCTCGAAGTACATTGGTGCCAATAAGGTGGGTCAAATTTAACTTGTCAAGCTCCTCCTTTGTCAAAAATTTATAGTGATCATAAATAGTTGTTTGTCCACCCATCTCTAGTTCCTCCTGTAAAAATAGTTCTGATGTCAATAAACAAAAGAAAGACCACGTAATGTAATAGCAATACCAAAGTAATTACGATCATACCGTGAAATTTTCTAGTGAAGAACACCATTTGGGAACAGGTCCGAGGGATGGTATGATGTAAGATGGTATTTGGCTACAGTCCAAGGCCAACAGGATCAAACCACTACCAGGAAATGTACACACGTCATTTATTTCTCCTGTTGTCGGCTCAATGCTGGTTAAACCTTCTCCCTGAAAACATAGTACAATCTGTCATATGGCAAGCAATGCTGATAAACGCACAATATAAATGCTGCAATGCTGATAAACGCACAATATAAATGTTGCAATAACGTTTGATAAGGCACTCTAATAGGGAATTGGGTGTTTTTGGGTGCCCAACTCCCATATCGAGTAGTACCGGATGCTCGATGGAGTGTTTAAGTGGCTTGGTCTTCCCCCTTGATAGCTAACTTTTAAGGGATACAAGTGTTTAGATACTTATGACATTCCAAGCCCATCTAAACATAGCATGCATGAATTTACAATTTAGTGTAGACATTGCAAGCACATTATTTATAAAAATATATTGCAAATAACAAGTGACCAGCAAACCACAGTATGAAGGTGCTGACTTGAGTATAACTATTTTAATCTTCCAAAAAGGATCTTCATATAACTTTACAATTAATAGCATACTAGACTAGCACCTAGTAGCACATGCTCAGCATTCAAATTTAACTTATCATGGTTAGAGTAACTACAAATTTTGTCAAGAATTTGAGAGCTGTTTGTTACAGCTTTTTTCTTGAAACAATCACTTGTTTTAAACAAAATAATCACTTTTAGAAGTTTCCATCTGTTTGTTAGAGATTTTCAAAAAAACGAGAATTGAAAAAATCTAAAAACTGCTTCAAATGAGAAGTTGTTTTGACTTTTGAGTATTGGAAGTTACAATCTAGGCATTTCCTGTTAATAATAATAATGTCAGTCTTGTTGCGGTAGCTGTTTCGGAGTCATATTCTTATATTCAGTTCTCCACTATTGCCCCAAAAGTGTCTTCTTACTTTCTAGGCCCAGTAGAAGGATAACTAGAGGGTCTGTCCCATATAGTAGTTAGCTCGACCCCACGAGAAATTCACTCTATTTTACACAAAAAGCACAGTGATAGGGAATTGTATTTCAAGGCAGTTCAATCAAGTTCTTTTGCGCATAGAACAGATATTCAATACTATTCTTAGCATATGACGATCTACTTCAAGGTGACAGTTATTTCTGAAAATTTTCTTCTTTATTAGTACTGACTTTTAATTTTTAGTTCATTTAATTGTTTTTCTTTTTGTTCTTATCCTAGCTGAATATCTTCTCCCAATTTCCATTTTCTCTTCAGATTCCCATCATCTCTTTTCTAGCCTACTGCAGCCAATCTCCTACTATCACTACGTTTTGAAAAAATAAAATAAAATCATTCAATATATATTCATTCTTTTAATAGAAGTATGTTATGTTTTAAATTCTACAAATTATTATATTTATATATATGGAATGCTTGAAAATTATCATATCATTCAACATTATTGATACTTTTTCGCCCAACAGAATGTTGCTCATATGATAGTAAAAACAGACACTACAACATTCAAACATAATGAACGAAAACAATCATGCTCAAGGGGCAGAGATAAATTTGGAGATGTTAAACTGTTAATCAGAAAACATGAGAGCAGGAATCAATTCACTAACCGTGTCAGGATCCCATATCCTAACGACATGTTTATCGCTAGTTATCAACTTTGGTCCTTCGAAGTTAAGAGTACGATGCCACTTTATGTCCAATATGGAACTGCCATACCTGTATGACAATTTTTAAATATAGATATATAAGTGATAGAAACAAATCGCAAACAGATCTCTAAAATGAGAATGCCAGCTTACATGTGATCTTGTATTCGTACAGGACGTGACGAGCGCAGGTCATAGATGAGAACCTGCAAATGCCATATTAAATGTAAATAATATCCAATGTTGAAGGGAAAAAATATAACCATGTATATGTAGTTTAGCTAGCAACAACGTGAATATGTGATCCCACGACATATACAAATAGCAATTAGAAAACTTTACCATCACATACCCCAGCATCCCCTATCACATACCCTAGTGCCTCGTTCCTAAACTAAGTAAATGGAACTAGACCTTTTCCTTGTTAGAGAAAAGGTGTTACTCGGAAGGTCACGTTCCAGTTCAAATTTGGTAAGCTCGCACTCTAACCAAAACAATCTTATACGGATTTGGTGACATGTGTGACAAACTCAGTGATTTATGATCCTCTTCTATTTTCCCACCTTGAGTTTCAGGGAGAAAGGTCTACGGAGCACTTGCTCTGCTACAACTCTGAACTGAACTAACAGAACTTTCCTTCTCCTTCTATCACTTTATCTTAATTTCTCTCTCTTTAATCATCTCATACAAAACTTGGCTATTGAATTATAATATACTGCAACGAAAATAGCACCATACCTTTCCTGCACTACTTCCAACAGCCATTAAGAAGTCCCCATCACCGTCGAACTCCAATGCTGTGACCTCCTACAAATATAGAAAAGTTAAACAAAAAAGATGTCAATTCAAAACAAAATTTAAGAAGAAATTTAAAACCTCGGATTCAATTATGACGTGTAAACATGAGAAAGATGTTTCCAGACCACATGGAACTTATAAAAGTACATAAATGGTTAGCGGCCATGTGCACAAGATTGTGATCCATCACATTTGCCTTATAACAGTTTCAGCACTTCCAGTGTAAAAAATCATATTATCATATCTTCTCTACATTGCATATAAATTAAATCAACTTATAAAAGCTCAATAGTTTATAGTGATAGATAATAAATGCTACCTGGTCAACATCACCACTAGGTCCAACAGCATCAATTCTACCGACTGAAGATCTCACACGTGGGTCAAAGCATTCCACAGCACCATCTTCACCACCACAGGCAACTAACCCATGAACCTTGCTAAAATTCAGGTAAGATTCAAGTTCCACTCATTCAATAGAGGGTACGTAAACAAGTATAAAAAGGTTTTATAAATAAAGAAAATAATGCAGGGTAAATTAGGATTTAAGTTTCACTACTTACCTTCGACAAACTACATTCAACGCGGGGGATTGTGTGGTAAGAGAGGAGAGAAATCGCCCCTGACAAGTAAGAAAAGAAGGCAAGCATTGGCATGAAAAATCAAATGTGTTCTCTTTTATAAAAGAGATGCAAATCACAAGACAGAACAGAAGTTGTCATGTATATACCAGATATGGGATTCCAAGAGCAATTCAAAAAAGCTTAGTAAAGGTCTATTTCAAATGATCAATAAAGTTAATTAAAAAATAATTTAACCAAGGAGTTACATTTCAAGGATAATACTCCCTCCGTCCCATAATAACTCCGTCTCATAATAACTGAGCCTTTTGTTTATTTCACACATATTAAGAAAAAATAAATAAGTGAAAGAGAGAGAAAAATGGTTTTGAGTGTCTTGTCAAGTATTGGTGCATTCCTCATAATCATAAATGCAAAGTAGAATATATTGAATTGAGAGTGATGAAAGTAGTATTAATTAGAGTTATAATTGGAAAAAATTGATAAGTGAAATGGGTCAACTATTTTGGGACAATTTTTTTTTTTGCAAATGGCTAAGTTATTTTGGGATGAGGGAGTAATACAAACAGCTTTCCATATTTAATAATAAATTACTTCTTCACCAAAATTCAACCAATCTGAAAAGACATTTGTATGCAACTGACACTATAATAATAATAATAATAATAATAATAATAATAATAATAATAATAATAATAATAACAACAACAACAATAATAATAATAATAGCAAGCTTTTTTTATGAACAAATAACAATAGCAAGTTAAAAGCTAAACACCTGCTCTAAGTTAATTCTGTAAAGATCTGGGGAAGAGGCAGCACAGAGCAAGTCACAAGACCAGTCGTCATAAGTAATATCCCTTCCCATCCTGTCGTAAGAGAACATCAAGTCGTGTTACGACACTTGTAAAAGTTGACCCCAGGGAAATCTGATTATATCATGGTTGGGTGAAGTAACGTGCATGTATAACCAAACAACCAGTTGCAGCTACTAATAAGATAACTGGAATTTTATGAAGAAATACATTGACGAAGCATTACAAAGGAAATTATTTTGAAAGTATAGGATAATAATTTCTATTGAAAGATTTTTTAAGTTAAGTGACTTAAGCTAACAGCAACATAGTAACTACTACATAATTTGAATGATTTTGAACATACGGAGTTTCCAACTGATAACCAAGTAGTGCAGCACAAAAGAATAAAAACCGTAATATGATGAGGAATTGATTTCAACTCAAATGATCATAACTAAAATATCGAAGTAACTACTTAGTACCAACTACTGCAGAACAAACATACACTTTGCAGTATACCAAGCTTCTAACTAAGTACTTCCAAATCTTTCATAGAAAGATAAAAAAATCATTCCACAACTTTCTACTCCCTCAATCCCTGTTTATAAGACTTTTTGGCACATTTACGCATATTCAGAAAAGTTGGTAGTATCTACTACTAAATTGCCCCTTGTTTATAGATGTATTCAATTTGACTATTCATCTTCTAAGACAAATTGTACAGGTATTAATAAGAGATATATATGGAAAAAAAAAAAACAATAAATGCATCTAGTGAATTGCAAAGGGTCTTATATTTAGGGACAAACAAAAGTTCCAAAAGGGTCTTACAAATAGGGACGGAGGGAGAACTTTCCTACAGTTCTATAATTGGATGCACAACAAAGGAAAAATTCTGGACAATAAATCATAATCCAGAGGAAAGATATTATTATATACAACTAGCATATCGTTATATAACATCCAATCAGAAGAACAATCACAACCAATTATCGAAATATAACATCCAAATGACAGCTCTCTTCATTATTATATATACATATACACACAACTAATCCTGATAAATTTCAGTCTTTTTAATCATCATTAGAGTTCAATTGTTTAATATAAATTAAATTCACTAAACACATTAACACAAATATATTTTTGTTCTAAACCAAGTCAAGAACTAGTCCGAGTTCGACCCCAATTTCACCAAATATGGGAATGTGTGATGATGAGAAGTTGAAATTCTTATTTAGGTAGAAACCAAAGAAGAACATAAGAATAAGTCAGTTAATACCAACAAAATAAAAGAATCAATAACAACAAATTCATCCCTTTAGTCAATAACAGCCAAGTTCAGTACAAAAACTAAGATTTTCTATGGTAATTAAGTAATTAACTTTAATATTAATATTTGTAGTGTATATGAAACCTAGATGCTCCACAAAACACATCAATGTGATGATTAGCTTTCTTTGGCATAAAACAAACTTCTATATTTCAAGAGCAATAAGCCAAAAGATGAAACCTTGGTATTCGCAAACTGTAGTGCTTTCCATATTTTGCATGTAGATTTATAGAACGATCAGCACATAAAAATGCAAGTTTTGAGTAGTCATCAGATAAAACCTACACCAGAAAAAATATTTAGTTATCAAATAAGATTACAGATATACATTGGGTAAACGTAAGTCAACCGCCTGATACGTTTGTAAAGGATTTCTTGCAAACACAAATGAAATATTAATATCAATATAAATGAAATGAAGCACAAAAACAATCGGAATATAATTTTACATGACATGTGAGAACTGCAAGAATACAAGTCTACCTATAAATTAAAAACAACAGATGACGTTAAAACTGCATCATACAAACTGTTGAATAGAACATGCAACACCATAGTTATTAAAAACAAACAACTACATAGAAGAATGATTATAGGACTCAAGCCTGATATACATGAAACCAAATAAGGAGAAGAGAAAAATGAATGAAGATAACAAACTTCATAAATTTGATATTGGAAGCTTTCTAAACAAATCACGGTAACGAATTTCCTTGATTTATAAGTAAATTGTCTCCAAAAGGGAAGCAGGAAAAACTATTTTCTCATGACAAGTTGAACTTCTTCCTTTAGGCTTGTTCTACATCGCGAAGAACTTTTCTATAGTATTTTAGTATAATTGAACAAAGACTATGAGACTAAATTCTTCAAGAAATTAATCTAAAGGTCCATTATCTATTGGAAATATTTCACCTAAAAAATAAATCAATTAAAAATTATTTTGAATGAAACATCAGAAGGATTCATATGCAATCACTACATTTTCTGCTAGATAATAGTGGTATAAATCAACTATTTTGAACTAAAGTACCTGAAAATCAACGATCTCTGAATCCAAATGTCTTTCAAACTTTAATCCCAGCTCCCTGACCTCGTACACTTTTACTTGTGGTGGATATATACCTTCAATATTGAATC
>Ga0099826_10002390_pt1 | contig 12084 bp, 3 predicted proteins | sample Mtrugardesep15_FD_76830 | JGI IMG/M metagenome (GOLD analysis project Ga0099826, IMG submission 76830) | Root nodule microbial communities of legume samples collected from California, USA - M. trunc garden sep15 | ecosystem: Host-associated > Plants > Roots > Nodule | place: USA: California...
AATTGCGGTTAATATCTACCTTTGTTGTAGATCATGTGAAAAGATTTATATACGTTGAAGCTAAAAGACAAAATGATATAAATCAGGTAGAGAGGCTTTCAACCATCTGTCTGATGTAGAAGTTTGTTCACCTGAAAGAACTGGATACTAAATTGCAGTTAATATCTGCCTTTACTGTAGATCATGTGAAAGGATTTATAGATAGATATCAATTATTACTAGATATGTTTTCATTTGTTACTCGTGATCAAGCCGTTTTGAAGATTTAATTTTCTAATCCGTAATGCAAAAGTACTCTAAATATTGTATTATGGTTTATAATTATCTGTCATTTCACAATCTATCATTCCGATATAATATTTTGTCAAATACGTTACTGAACCCCTGTGTGAAGCACGGGTTTGTAACTAGTTATCATTAAAATCGTAACTAACATAGTAAAATCAGTTCTACCTTCCATTATCACTGATCATCAGAGTCTTTTTCTTCCTGGGAGACTTATAACTAATAATACTTTTTTAGCATATGAGGTTTTTTATGGACGAAATTGACAAGTGCACCAAATCGTAACAAGTATTAAAATAGTAAGTTTATCGTTCTCCACAAGGATTGTCGTTCAACTTAGTAATTAATAAAATTTATTTTAAATGGTGAAATTAAAGTGAAATTGAACAAGGTTGCAGGGTTGAATTATCTTTCCAAATGTCAAATTTGGTTTGTGATTCAAATAGTTAACGGTGATTAGGGAATCCGTTGAATCCCCCATTGTCTTTGTTGGAATTAAACTTTAAGAAATAAAAACTTATGTGTGCTACTTATGATCATTTTTTGCTACGTTTTTAGTACTTTTCTTTACATTTTAAGACAAATAAGATGAAAATTGGAGGAGTTGTTAATGGTTTGAAGAACATATTGTATTGTTTTCACTCAAGTCACTGTAATTCATTTTTATCTTAAAGCTTGCAACTACATGTGTTTTGAGTGATTTCTAGTGAGAAATCATCAATTTTCACAAATCAATCAAAACAAATATGACTCATAAGCTAAAATTATGATCATAGATTATTAGGTAGAACAAACATATCCCCCTTACCTTGTTTTTCCTTAAGCTTAAGCTAATCTACCAAAATCTTCACTCCCCTCTTGGATCCTAGCTTTCCTCTTCTCTTTTCTTCACTTGAGTTCTCTTCCTTTTTCTTCTATCTTCACTTCTCTCTCAATTCACTTTATGTTTCTCTAGCCACCCTTTTTGTGTGAATGTGTGAAATGAATAGCTAACCAAAATTATCCTCATAATCTCTCCAAAAAAAAAAATATCCTCATAAGTTATCTTTATATACTCCAACTAATGAGCTATGTTAACTCTAATTATAATGAGCCTAGAGACTCTTACCACTTAATTCTAAAAAAAATTACTACCCACTTAACTCGTTAAAACATCTCGTAATTGTCATCTCAAAATTTTCCACACAACTTAAAATGTTGCTAATTTCAAAGAGCAGCCTAAAATTAGTTTAAAAACATACCAAATATCTACGATTCTATCTAATTATCATGCATGATTGAATTTATTTTCACAAATGTATCATGATTCTCACACCGGTATATATTGAGATGCTTACAACTATCATAAAAAAACTAGTCAAAATTTTAGTCTGACATTATCAAAGTAACTAGAAAATGATAAAAAGAGATCCAATCACACTTATGCATAAAAATTAATGTCCTAAAGGCACTTATTAACATTTTCCAAAAATTAAACTTACGATATTTTGTTAGATTAACCCTTTATTCTCACGAGGGTTTATTATTATAAAATTCGAGAGAAAAGTAAGTAAAATTTTATCAATAATTATTTTAGTTAGAATTTATCATTTAAACAAAATTAGTTTGCAATTTTCAAGTTATACTTGGTATAAAATGATAAATAAGATAATTTTGAAATAGATTAATTATAAGAGGAATGACCTCTTCAAAAAAAATTATAAGGGAAATATTAGCAAAATAGCAAAACTCTTTCAAATATTCACTTTTATATATTAAGTAAAATCAATGTATGTTCCACCAATTTATGTAGGTTTCATTTTCAAAATATAAAATTTATGTCAATTAAAAAGTAAGTATTAGAGAGTGTTTAAAAGAAAGTGCCGTTAGTCCTGATTATAAACAAGGTAACCATGAAATGTGGTCCTCGAAGGCAGTGCCACCTTCTTTCCTTTCCTGCTTTATAAAAGTTTGACCCCTCCACTCCATTCCACATGCTTCACCTCTCTAACTCTTCATCTGCTTTCTTTCTTCTTTTACATATGAAATAAAATAAAATATAGTCTCCGGAATCTTAATCCCCCTCCTCCGACCCTATATATTTATATTTCCCTTCAAAGAAGAAACTTACAGAGTCTCTCTTTCCCTTTAATTATTTTTTTATTAGTATTCTCACAATTCCACAAGCACAGTTCTTGCAAAATGCAAATGCACTAACATTAAACTTTGCAGCAGAGGAAGGCAGAGACAGACCACTCACCACTTCCCACACCTCTTTCCCCTTATCTCTCTTTTGTATATATGGAATCTCACACCTTTGTATTATAGTATTTTTATTTTTATTTTAAAACTTCGTATTCGATTCAAAGACCGATTAATCCAAGAGGATCAATCCCACCGCCCACTTGCGGGAACTCCGTTCTAAGCTAGAGCAAAACTCTGTTTAGACTTGTCCACCGAAAATGGCATTAGAGAAAATCAAACCTGAAACTTTGAAAGGAGTACACTCCAAGATCTTAAGTCAACCACTAGACCAATCCCAAATGGGTTGCATTATAGTATTATTATATCTTCTTATATATGCATCCAACTATTCTCCTCTATCCAGTTATATATTCTTATTGAGAGTTAGATTAGATGTGATATTGTACTCTATATATGTTTCATAACTTACACAATTAAAAAAGATATAAAGGTATTTTGCACTACATTCATATTGATGTTGTAAGTGTAGGTTAGAAATTTTACTTAAAAAACAGATTATTTTTTTTCGAGTGGAAAACGGATGTTAAATAATATATAAATGAGATGATTTATATAACTATACCTTAAAGGTTTGGGTGAAGATATACCATTCAAGCTCATTTAAGTGGCTCCCATAAAATCTCAACAATTCAAACTCTACAATTTGTTACATTATTTTGACTGCTTTTATATAAAATAGGGCTGGCCTAAGGGTGAAACTATTAAAACCCTTGTTTTAAGCCTCCCACCAAAAAAATATATTTTTTCATTAGATTTAATAAACAAAAAGACCTCATATAGACTAAAAATATCTCACATATTAAAACTTTCTTTATGCCTCACCTACAAAAAAAAATTATTGGGTCGACGATGAATAAAAAAGACACTTACTCCTTCAATAAATAAAATACACTTACATAATTTGTTTTGTTGGCCATAGAAACACAGGAAGATATGAGAAGATGCTTTTATATTCATTGTGTGTCTCAAGTATAAATAGGTAGTCCGATTTATACAATAGTATTCGAGGCAAAGAAAAAGTAAAAAGTAATTACACATATATATTAATTAATCCTAACATAATTACCATATCAATAGTTCAATACAATAAGTGGAGAATTATATGATATCTTAACACTCTCCTCAAACTCAAGTGGGTGGAGGCTTGAGTTTTAACACTAAAGTGCGGAAACGTCTTGCAATATGAAGTTTATGTGAGCAAATCGGCTGGTTGATAAGAGTGTTGACAAATGAAATGGCAATCAAGCTATGATACAAAGCTCTAGCCATTTGATAACATAATTACAATATCAATACATTAAATGGATAATCATATGATATCTTAACTTTGACGAGTTGTGATTAGTTTGTTAGAGCATCTCCAATGACAAGTTTGCAAGGAATTCGAACTTGGTTCCACACCCAATATTAAGCGACTCCCACAATGTCACATTACACTTATACAACTCAAACATTTTTTCCTCGAATGATAGAAAAACTAAGCAACTTTTATGTAACTCGCTTTCAATGATTTTTTTTACTTGCACTCAACTTTCATGATACTCACTTTTAGTAATTTTTGTTATGAAATTCGATGATACGGTAGGTTATTTACAATACTTCAATCATTTCTTTGCTATTCTCATTATCACATCATGGTTCTTCAATGAGGAGAAACAAATAATGGTTCATCATTCTATGAAACTCACTTAGATACTATCATTGAATATGCTTTTAATGTAACATTTCCTTTGATCTCTTTAATAAAATACCCACAAAAATCAAACAACTTTTTCTTTTCAAAATTTTCATGTCCAAGAATCATTTCCCTATTATTAATTGACACATGATGTTTCTACTTTTCTGCTTCCCAAAAGATAAAAGGTCTTGTTGGTTTTTATCCGTTTAAATTAATCAAGTGGATGCACGCTTTCCTCCTCCAAAAGCCCTACTTTGATCTCTTTCTCGTTGAAAGCTCCTTTTTTAATTAAAGACATGTGAAGACTCAATTCTGAATGTAGTGTTTTTCAAAACATACCATGTTTATATCAATAGCATAAAAGTGGAAGCATTCCCTATATAACCATGCTTTTATTCCTTATATACAAACATATCATATCTCATACCTAACAAAAAAAAAAATTACATATCATATCTCATAATTTCATTCTTAACATCCTCGTTTTCAATTTTCGCATAAATTGGTAAAAAGCTATGCATGGTGAAGTGAAGTCTCTCTTTTCTCCAGCCAATTATTTCAAATATTGAGTTCTGAGGTTTGTTATAAACACTATAGATTTAAAGTTTGTAGTCAACTTCTAGAATTTTGGCTACATTTTTTTATATACAGACGCAAGCATGAAGCTTCATTTGATTGTATTTTTCAGCGTTGGTTGATCAGATTTGCTTCCAAAACTATAATCCATAATATCCATTATTTTGCTTGTGTGACTTGTAAAATTAAACAAGCTTATGTTTTGAAAATTGAACATGATATGCTAAAGTGAATTTTAATAAACAGTTATAATATGTGCATCTATTTGTTAAGTTATTTTTTTGATCAAATATAAAAGTTAATTTTTTATATATATAAAGAAATATAAAACATCAGTTTATAATTGAAGAGAAAACCTGGTTACATTGTTTTCATTTAAATTATTTACATAAAATTTCTGTAAGTTTTTTTTTGGTACGATAAAATTTAGATAATTATCATAAGAGCTTGTAGAAATAATTTGGAAACTAGTTATAAACATATTATAAGTTATTTCCAGAAGTAACTAAAAATTCTGACGAGTTTTTATACAAGTCCATAACTTCAAATAAATTATAAATTAACTTTGATAGTAGTTGCTCTATATTTATGCATGTAGTGACATATAGTGAAAAATAATATGGTGGCCTTTAAACCCTTAATTGGAGTTGATGCTAGTTCTTTAAACCCTTAATTCAAAGCCTACTTAGATTTACTCTTATTATTATTATTATATTTAATTTTACCTTTCTGCTCAGGGAAACCAACTAAGGAAAAAGTGAACGTTCATTTGGTATCACAATTCAAGCTGAATATATAGTTGGAGACTGAGGTAACGGTGGCAAGCAAAAGCATATTAATGCATACAGAGTCAAAAACAAGGTTTGCTTCAATTAAATTCCCTCCCTACCGTCAAATGTCGATGTTTTTTTATTGGTCACTATCCAATGTGTATGAAATGTTTATGTTTATACTCTCCCAGGGGTGCGTTCTAACTTCTAACCAGACCCATACAAAGATAAAATAAAATGATAAACAATATAAAAGGTGTTATTTTACTTGAAATAAATACCAATAGACAATTGATTCAATACTTTTAAATGGAAGAAAAAAATTACGCTAGCAACATTCTCTCAAAAACCGACTATTTTATTGGATGAAATCGAAGTGCACTCTACACCTTAGATGTGAGTCTCACATAAATGATGAAACTCCCGTCTATTTAATCTAATAAAAAAAATTAAATGTTAGGGAGGATGGTGAAATGAAATGCCACAATAATTTACATGGAAATACAAAGGAGGATGACAAAAATTGGGGGTGGCTATGACCCACTTGGGCCACCATGTCTCTCTTTGGCCCTGTTTATACCAAGGGTGCGAATGTGCTGGCCTGAACCGCACTACCATAATTGCAATGATTTGTTATTCATTTTGTTTTGGGATACTTCTACCTTCACAAATTATACCATTTTGATGATGATTGGTGACCAATCTAGACGGGAGAGGATTTAAAAATAAAATAAAAAATAAATAATGAGGGAAAAAAGAAACTCTATTAGTAGAGCTACAACTAAAATGGGCTAATATGATTATTTCAAACTCGTTATTTATGGTATGCTTACAGTTTTTTGAACTACCCAAAATATTTCCAATAAAATTAACTGTTGTTGGGGTATTTTAGATAGTTCGAACTTCGAAGTGTATGTGAGCAAAACATAGATGTCAATGAGCAAGTTTTCAAAATATACTCGTTTGTAATTTGGGCTAGTCCACATGGATTGTAGAATGTGCAAGTAGACTTAATTTAGATTAAAAAGAAGCATATATATTTTACTATTTCTTTTTCATCCTACTAAATTTTGTGCACCCTACGTATTTTGAATTATATAATTTAAAAAATGTAGAACATGTTAAAATCCTCTAAAACACGTTTATAAACCCTATATTTTTTTTTTTTCAAATTTTATAATCTGCGTAGGATGGACGAAAAGATTGAAGGATGAAAAAAGAAACCGCCTATACTTTTTGAGTTAGCTACAAATGAAGCATATTACAAAACATTAAAAATAAAAATAAAAAGTTTAGTATGTATAATGTTTGAGAAATGGTACAAAAAGGTTGAAAAACCTACCAATGGATACACGGGGACAGAGTAGGGTACCCGTTTTCCCTTGCCTGAGGAATGGGGTCACCAATAGGGTCATGGTGTTGGGGACAAAGTGTAGGATAGACAAAAAATATACTCTATTCGTTCTTAACTATACGCATCATTTGAGAAAATAAAATTTTCCCAAAATACAAGTTATCTTTTAAAGTGTAGACGTTTTTTTTTTCTTTTTTCTTTCAAATATTACCCTAAATTTATTGATTTATCTTATATTAGGAAAGGTTAATATTAAACACATTTATATGCAAATAATATATTGTTATAGTTATAAAAATATAAAGTATATTGTACCAAAAAAAAATATATAAAGTATCAAAAAAATTTAATATCCGACTCATTTAGACTAGCAATACATGTTCTTTTAACTTTAAATTAAGCGAAAATTATTAATTTGTAAGAAATCTATCCTAATATTTGATAGAAATTAAAAGAAAATCATGGAACCTTTGCTTTAACCTATGACCAGACCAAGAAAATTATTGTATCAATAATTGTCTCATTGTTGCAATCCTGCTAAATGCATGTCATTCATATATATGAAGAAATTCATATGTTACTCTACCAATCCATTACACTGAACGATATATAAACAACTATTGTTAGACAGTGCACAACTAACCATTTGTTTGTTTTCATTTGCCCGTGAACATATGTTTTCTCACCAAGCCAATTTGTAGCTTCCATATATTATCACATTCAAAAGTAAGTGGGACACGAGAAAATGTTCCTAACGCGTTACCAAATATTATCTAACACTTAACCAAACCAAATCAAACCAAAACGTTTTACCACATCTTACTAAAGAAAGGGCATTCAAAAACTAAATGTTGTGTCGTTTCTTCCATTTCATGACCTCCTACACGAAAAGCAAAAACTAAATGAATCTCAGTTGTCTCTAGATATTAGTCTTGCGATTGTATGCGAGGATACTTTGATTATGGTTGTTTAGAAAATCATGCAGAGATTATGTAACTTTTTATTTTTGTTCTCAATTATGGTTGTTTAGAAAATCAAGTATGATTAAGCAATTTTTCCTACTATACCCTTATAAACTAACTGTAATTTATTTTTTCCCGTAAAAAAATAACTGTAATTATTTTTGTAAGGTACTAATAATGAAATATATGCATTGAAAATAGACTCTTACGTGAGTATGCTGGTTATGTTAGCTCTCAGTGTTCGAATCATAGACCTTTCTATTAGTACTCTTTTGGTGTTCTTCAATCTAGAAACCGAGTTGTTTACTAGGGACATCAAAAAAGGAGAATAATTGAGATTAGTAATAGAAGTGTACTTGCAGTGAGTACAATATCTGCTATTAGGGTTTATTTGTATTGGTCATGCATTGAGAAGGCTTTTAAGGGTGGTATTTATAGCCCTCTGTAGACTTGATTCCTCGTGCTTAAGCCCCTAACAATGACGGCGTTTAAGTCTTTTTATCAAGCTCTAGAGCCTTCTAGAAGCTAGTTGAGGCGGCTCCCTTAGAGGGGCGCGCCTTAGGCCTTGGGGCCCTCTGGGAGGGCGTTGACACCTCTGGGAAGGCTCCTATGCCCTTTGTGAAGGTTTCTGAATCTTTAGGAATATATTGCCGGTTCAAGAAGTTATGTCATTTTGAAAAATATATTATAATTGATTAAAAATTAACAATAATTTAGTCTAATTTTTTTATTTCTTAAAGCATGTATCATAATCGTAAACCAATTGTAACCCAAAAATATCTTAAACCAATCAATGAAATTACGATTTGTGGGTTTGCCATTTTCAAAAATTTGTCAATTATGTTTACCTTTTTTCTCTTTATTTTTGCCTATACATATATGAGCAATGTATATCCTTTCCTTGGAAAGATTACCCAATTTCTGTCTATTGTAGTGTTGGTCATAATCTTAGTAGGGTCCCCCTTAGAGTAGAGATATAGAGCTGAATCGGGTAAACAATTTAGATTATCTGATCACAGAATTATCAATTGATTGATAGTGACATATTCATATCTGAATTCCTATTTATTTAAAAGAGACAAAATCTTAGTACATTTTTTGGCCTTCACAATGTTTAGAGTTTTGCTTTTTAAAAAATCAAATCTAAGAGAACAATGGTTTGAAAATCTGCTTGATTATGACCAGAAAGAACAAAACGCAACAGATGGGAGAACAATAATTGTTTGAAGAGGGGCCTGGGTATTTTCACATGGTGCAATTTACATTTAGATGTGACAAAATGGAGGAAAAACACACTAACCAAAGAGCACCTAGAGAACATTGGCTGCACTATCAAAATATATGATGGAAAAATATTTGCTTCACATCACTGCTTTTAATAGTTTATCTCCTCTTTCCTCAAAAAAAAAAAAAGTTTATCTCCTCTCTAATGTAAATAAAAAGTAAATATTTTATCTACTTGCATTTTGTTTTTGTTATTGGTCTTTAAAAATAAATATGGGAAAGAAGGATCTTAGAATTTAAAAAGGGCATTTAAATTAAATTGGCTTAAATGGTCATTTTTATTTTTATTAAACATTCTACTTGCATTTTCTAAGATCTTTTCTAAATTAAATTGGCTTAAATGGTCATTTTATATGTCATCTCAAAGGGCATTTAAATTCATTACCTTTAGATTACATAACCTCTTACCCCAAAGTTTGTTCCTCATATGTTTTTTTTTTTTTTTTAACCCTCCGATGCTAAAGGAAATATGACTTAGTAATTCGAAGTTCTGTTGAGAGATAAAAGAATTTGAGTTTTTCAAATGAATTGTCATATTTTGAAGTTCATTAATCACCTGAGTTCAACTATTTGGATTTAAATGTTTTATTTAATGTTTAAAATTTAGGATTAAATATATTTTTAGTCCCTATAAATATTTAAACTTTTTAATTTAATCCCCTAAAAAAATTCTTTGACTTTTAGTCTCAAAAAAGTTTTCCATTAAAACTATATTTACCTCGTATTCTATAGTAAATCCATTCAAAACTTTTACTCATTATTTTTCATATATAAAAAAATAAAATAAAATGAGGGGATGGTCTTCTCGATCAAGACATGAAAGATCTTAGAATTTAAAGAATGTTTATAAAGTGATTTATATTTATCTTTCTCTAATGACATTAACGGGGCCTCAAATTCATTTTTATTAAACTTTTTATATATTATGAGTTTCTAACTTTCAAATTCTAGTAATATTAAATTAAACTCGTAAAAATATCTTCTTTATAAATTGTGAAAGTTAGAAACTTCACATGTGCGCTCTCTCTACCTCATCCTTTTCCAACAAGCCGATCTTAACTTTCTTTCGTTTCTCTTTGATTCTTTCATTCTGTTATTGTTCCTTTACTAATCATGAAATTCATCATGTTAGGTTAGTATATTACATTTTATTTTTTACTTTTTCCATTCTAACTTTCACTTGCACATGGTTATAACCACACTAATAAAGACAGAGTAGTAACTAAGTGGTCTAGTTAGGTTACAATTCTACAATCAAAATTTGGAATTTAACCTTTTCTGTTAAATAATTGTTGTAGGGATGTTTTGTCCATTTTGTGAAACCTTTGAAAGGGACAGGACACATGATTGTTCTTCATGTCCTTTAATTGATCCTACATAGTTAATGAGTTTCACTTCTACGTTAAATATCTCACCCAATATATACCTTATCTCAACCAGCATCCAATAGCCCAAAACCAAAGACAACTAGGGCCATAACAATAACTTTATGTATTTGTTGGACAAAATTTGCAGTGTTTTAACCATAGGTGCACGCACAACTGACAATAGTATTTGGCAGCCATTGTGGCATGTTCATGAATTATACTCTGTCCTTATATATCTTCAAAATGTGAATTGAATCAAATCAATTATTGTACTATTTCAAAAATGAAATATATAACAAAAAAAGGTGGGTGAAAAATTGATGTATATGGATTAAATATTTAACAAGACTTTTCAGTTTTTGTTTATATTTCATTTTGAAGAAAGTAGTACTTACATATAGATTATCAAACAATAGTGTATCCTTAAATGCTGAAATTTAAAGCTACACGTTTACGAAGTTATGCATGATGTTTCAAAAATTAAACCAAACATTTTGGGAGACTCATGGGTGAAACAATTCTTGGTGAGATTGTCCTTACCTTACGAGCGAACTCCGGGACATCGAGTTGGGAAAATCATTGGATCATGGTTCAGCTGTCTCAAACAAACACATTGAAGTGGGACTAAATCACAATCGAAGACATTGGAGCACTATAATATAGAGTAAACAAAAGGGATTTATACATGCAAGGAAATTAAACAAGCCCGTCCTTTCCAAGACCTTGGAGTACTATAGTATAGAGTAATACAATTCAAAAGATCCATTGTTGGGACCACAAAATAAAGGACCTTTGGATCCTAACTATTGAACCCACATCCCAAATAATTAAAGCATAGCAGGAAGCAAATAAAGAAAATTTTATTTCTAGTATGAAGCCTATTGTTGTGATCTAAATGGTTACATGAAAACATTGGTTATGTAGGCCATTCCTCGTTTTGCATGTATATGTATATTCATATGCAAGTCACTTTATTTTATTCCCATCTTTTCAGAGAATATACAGAAGTAACAGCAGCACCTAGGGGAAGAGGAAAACACTGTCTATATTTGATGTAATGACAATTCTCCTCCCTCTTTTTTCAGCCTTGTAACCGTTACAAAGTTACCTTTCTTTCCCACTCCTTGTACTTTTCATACCCTTCATTGGAAACCAGTGCTAAATTAAAAAACTGTTTTTGAGTTAAAACGTGGAACTTGTTGTGCCATAAAACCTCTTTCGTTTTTTTCCCACCAGAAATCTGTCATCTTTCTGTTTTCCTCTTTTCCTATGACACTTCATATTTATTTTTTATATTAACCTACTAAAAATAATATTATCAACCAATTATGGTTGGCACAAATGATTAGATGTTCTCGTCACGCTAATTCCACAATTTAGTACTACCTCCGTTCCTATATCTAAGCACTCATTTAACTTTATTTTTGTTCTTAAATGTAAACCCTTTTTCAAATTACTAGATAAATTTATTATTTTTTTCATAAACATACCCCTAATTAATACTACTAACTTGTCTTGAAATATGAATAGTCAAATATAATATACATACAAACAAAGGACAATT
>Ga0099826_10002391_pt1 | contig 12083 bp, 4 predicted proteins | sample Mtrugardesep15_FD_76830 | JGI IMG/M metagenome (GOLD analysis project Ga0099826, IMG submission 76830) | Root nodule microbial communities of legume samples collected from California, USA - M. trunc garden sep15 | ecosystem: Host-associated > Plants > Roots > Nodule | place: USA: California...
CCTCAGACAATATTGTGAATGAACTAATAACTGAGGTGCCGGCAAGTGAATCTGGACCGATCTTAAAGGTCAGTATATATTGTTAGTTCTAGAATCATTATGGAACAACATAACTGCCTTTTCCGTCAGGAAATATTAATGAGTTATAGTTAATTAAGAAGAAGAAAACAAAAAATATTTAAAGCATTCCATTTAAGAAACATTTGTCTCTTTCTGGTTTTCAAGGCCTGTTGGTAAGACTTTTTGATGTATTGTTTGTAAACTTGAAGTTGGAACATCTACTTCACAATGCAAACTTATTGGCAAAATATTTGAAAACATTGTCGATCTTTATTTTGTTGTCCTAGGTATGGCCTGAAATTGAATTTATAAAGTGGGAGACATCTCTAATCTTACAAGCCGATTTTGTAAGGTCGTTAGGACTAACACAAATTATAAGATGGTATTAGAATTTAGAATCTAAGGTTCATTGGGCCAAAGTCTATCTGGCTACATGGGTCATATTCCGTATCTCTCACCTTACAAGCTGGTTTTCCGGTCTTGTAGGATTAAGTTTGGCCCGTACCAAATTTTAAGACTAGCTTTAGCAGTTGAGAACCTTAAGGTTGTTTGAGCTTAAAAAACATTTTTTGTTTTCTGTTTTGATTATAAAAATATCAACTTATTTTCATTTTATTTCATATTTCCCAAGTTTTGTATAGAATTCAGTAATCTGATGGTGTAAGAATACATGGTGAATGATGGTGTAAAGAAATTAGCTTCTAGATCTTTTGATTTTTTTTTTCCAGAAGCTTTCTTAGCTTCTTTATAAAGATCTACAAGCTTAGAATAACTTTATTGCAAGTAAAAATCCGCAAACTTATTGCAACTGATAAGCTCTCATAAGGTAGAAGCTAATCCAAACGGGTTTCAGTGTTTTTTTTGGATTGACTTATTTGAGCTTATCTATTGACATAAACTTTTGAAACTGTTTGAGAGAGCTTATGAAAACAACTTATGGAAAGTTCATAAGTTGTTTTCAGCTTATTTCCATAAGCTCTCTAGGACTGCTTATGAAAACAGCGTATAACTTGTATAAAAATAGTTTTACTTTATTTTATGCTTTAGTATAGAAATAGCTTATATATAAGCACTTATACCATAAGCTCGTATGCTATAAATGCTTAATTAAGTTATTCATTCAAACATTCTTTTCTAGGCTGGAACCAATTGGTAAACACAATTTTGCTTTCAATGTATTTCAGGAGAAGCAAAGTGAAGAAGAACTCAACAAAAATGGAAAATATACCGAAAGCTTTGAAAATTGGGTTACTCATGGTCAATTGCTTTATGTTTGAGACTAGTACTAATGTCTCCTGACCTATATCAACTTATCCGAAGGATGAGAATTCATGACTTTGCTGTACAGAAATAAACGGTAAGATAAAATACAAAAGCAAATAGCAGTGGCAGAAGCTAAGAAGCTGATTTTTGTTCAAAAGGGCACTAGAGTTACATATTCATATTTTCATTTGGGAGGTAGTGGTAGAGATGTTAATAAGTAATTAAATTTTTGTGCCTCCCCCCAGTTAGGTACATTATCAAGCATTCAAATATTACCATTCATGTATATAATTTAATTTCATTGAAAAACTATATATAAAAAAAAATACATAGCTGGTACTCAGATTATTACAATCGGCATGACCTTTAAAATATTTGCGCATAAATTTTAGTTCCGTGGATGGGTGATTATTTCGCATATATTTTTTAGGATAGACAAATGTCATTGAGTAAGTAACTATTTTAGTTTTCAGGGTTAGAACCTTGGACCTTCAATGTCCCTTAGCTCACCAATTGAGCTATCTACTTGTGATGCGATCATTTCATATAAACTAGTGAGATCAACGAAATGATTTGACATGGTATAGTGTCATGTTATGTGATCTCCACAAAAATCAAATCAAGTGTGAATGATGTATATAGTTTGAAGTCTTATAGTGTATACTTATGTTGTAGGGGCGAACAAATCGCTTTTAAACCTTAGTTTGGGTCTGGCGGTCGATCAGTCCTCCTCTTATGTGCATTAATTATTTAATCTTTTTTGTTGGCAATGAGCTCGTGGTCTGGACTGATCAAATTTGTGTTGTGAGAGTGAGTTTTTATGGTTGATGGTATGATATACTTGATGAATGAGGCAAGTTTTTGGTTTTCCATTGCAACAATTTGGTCTAGTTAAAATAAAACCATTCAGCATTAGCATGTTCTTAATAATGTGTTTAATAACATATGCTGCATCAAACATGGAATTGGGTTTAATCAAAGGCAAAGTAACTAATTAACACGGGCATATTCTTCTGTACTCATGTTAATTACCCATTCAAAGAAGATATATTTCAATCAACTGCTTTTTAATTTACTTACACTTTATAAAAAAAATAAAAATAATTCATGTGTACTCAAATATAACTCGCCTAGTTCAAGTATTAGGTTTTTGGCTCCATAGTATTAACATTAAGTTTACTTAAATAATTAAATCATTGCATTATATATGTAAGGGTCGGAGTTCGAATCTTTGATTCCCAACTTGTTGACCTTAAAGGTGAAAGTTTAGCCACTAAACTACTTGATAAAAAAAGCCACAAGAATCTAAATATATAGATAGGTTCCATTACAAGACCAAAAGAAATCACAAACGAACTTATAGATTACAAAAATGCAACAACGGCTAAGCCTTTATCTGGAATTTGTCAAACAACAACTTCTTCAAGTTCTTTCTTCTTTCTCTTACCATTTTTAATGGCATTCATCAAAACTTTGACACCATGTTTCTCCCACACAATTTTTCCATTCATATCATTCATTTGAAGCTCAAGATTATTCACGTAGAACCCATCATCTCCACCTTTGCGATGGCACGTGACCTTCACCTTACACTTCACCATCTCCGTATAATCCTCAGATAGCCCTGGCATCATGGTCTCATACACTACCTTAGTCTCTAATGAGGCTGAAACATGTTTAACCGAAACAGGTTTAACACTAGAACGAAACAAGCTCCCTGCACGCTTTCGATAACTTTCGATAACCACCCAACTCAACCTCAAATTTTCTTTCAAGTATTCCTCACACCCCTCTTCCTTTACATGAATATATTTAAAATTCAAATTACCACACGGAGAATCATAGTTACTATATACTTTATAAGTAACATCAAGGTAACATTCTTTTATGATGTTAATTTCAATAGATGCAAACAAAGGTTCTCGTTCTCCATGTAAACATACATGAAAGAGGCAGATAAAAAGGAATGACAACCGCCGGGGAAGTTGGAGAATGATTACGATGGTGAATGGCAGGAAACGCGTCGGAGAAGAAAGAACGAAAACCACCGGGGAACTTGGAGATGATATGGCGAATAGGAAAACAAAGCAATGAAGGGCAGGTGGAGGTGCAAGTGTTCCACCATAGAATGATGTCTGGATAACACTATCAAGGTTTCACCGTCGAGGCGTGGAAGAATGTGAGTTAGAATGATGTCTGGATATGACCTACGGAAATTATTCATGATTGGAGAACCGTGAACGACCAAATTGTTGATGAAGCAGCTAGGTTTTCAACTAAGGTTTAGAGGGGACTACTGAAATTATTAATGACGGGTGAGGGAATTTTGTTGGATTGAGGCAGTTAGGTTTTCATGTTAAGTTATCTATCTATCTATACTTCTGTAAATATAAAGCAAGCTACTCCTTTTAGCTATTTTGGGATGACTTTTTTTCTTTCTAAAAAATACTATCAATTTTCAATACAAATAACATATAACTTGTTATAAGAATAAATTTAAATATTAAAAAAATGTAACAAACACGATATATATATATATATATATATATATATGATTTTTTTCTTCCCTTATCACTTAAAAAGCATAACAAACGATAAATATTTACTTACTTTTTCATTATCCCAATTATTCTTAAACAACTTTTTCTATAATAAATAAAGATTGTTGTTGTTGTCATTAAAAAAAGAATTTAGATTTTTTTTTTGTTACATTCTTGGTGTCATTGAAATAAATAATAACGATTAATTTGCTTTGTTATAACTTGAAAGCATCATACATTTATATTTTTAGTTTTAATCAAAATCGAAATTTCATAAAAAAAATTACCGTTCAAAATTTTCAAAGGTTATTGCAATAAAAAAGCGAAAAAACGGGCACGTGAGTGTAAGGGTGTTTGCGGTGCGATTTGGTTCGATTTTAAGGCTAAAAGTCATTCGAATCGCAAGATAAAAAATTACGCGGTTTGGTTTGGTTCGGTTGTCTTTTAAAATACAATTCGAACCAAACTAAATCAAACCAATACGGTTTAGTTGGTTCGGTTTATGATTTTACTATTGAATTGGTTCGGTTTTGAACACCCCTACGTAAATGCCCATCTTTTCGCTAGTGATATATATAGGCATTAGGGTTAAGAAGGAGACTATGGTTAGGCCTGATTGCCTCCAATAAGTTCTCAGTTTTTACATCCTGAATCGAAAACTTTATAAATATTTCGATCGGTCTCTAAAAAATAATATTTCCATTATTCCTACTAGCGTAAATTGTTCTGCCGTCTTTATGTTCTTTTTATTCTTTTAATGCGATAAATCATGCACGGTGTTTTTTTTTTTAATTTTGGTTTTGATTAAAAGTATAAAGATGAGATGTTTGGCAAAAAAATCATTTCAACAATTCGGTTAAAAATTCCAAAAAAAAACAAATACTTCAAATTTTATAATTCAAACACCTCTATATCAAAATTAAAATTCGCATTTTTTACTAATATTTTGGCATAAGAGGAGTTCGAAAAATGTTCAAATTATAAAATTTGTAGCGTTCATTTTATAGGATTTTATAATCCAAACACTAGACATGCTTTGATACCTCTTGTGCCAAAAAAGTTTAGTGAAATTTAATTTTTACATAGAGGTATTTGAATTATAAAATCCAAAGTACTTATTTCTTCGGCCTTTATAATCTACATTGGTAAGAAAAACAATTAACTGTAGTTAAAACAACGACGCCTAATTTTATATATTTTAAAAATAAGGGAAACCCCATATCAGATTATAAAATCCAAAATTTCTAAAAAACATTTAATTATATTATTTTGGGTTGGGCCTAATTAACATGGCCCAAATTCTTCAAAACACGCACGAGCTAAAATACAAAACTTTCACCAAAAACAATGATATTGATAAAGTATATATTGATTTTCGATTTAGAAAACATACCTTATAAAAAGAGAATTTATTACGGAATAGATTACCGAAGTTGAGTTACGACATAATCGCTCTTTTAAGACGTTTCACAACACTATCTAAAAATAAAATAGCCCAGTTTAAACTGTATGATTAAATACTGCATCATAGATTAACACCCTCAATGTGGTATACAACCACTCTGATATGGTAGAAATACCATTCAAAACCGAAGAGAAAAAAATGATTAAATGGAGAGAAGAAGGACTCGAAGTTGTAGAATATTTTTCGATGTACTAAATGAGTAAGACGAACTCAACCATTATAGAGAGAATTTGTAACAAATCCAAAGTGACTTAATCATTAAGAAACTTAATGATTAAGTAAATCCGCGGACCGGTTTCACACGGGCGGATATATCTTACATTTTTCAAATATTATGTTGGATTAGATTATAACAAAACTTATTCATTTAAAAAGAGCTTTTAGACAATGATTAAATCAATAAAAGTTAATTAACTTTTTCAGGTAATAAAAAAATATTCTTTTTGACCTAAGCACAACTAGACAAACAACGGCAACATTACGTGTATATGTGATATATATTTTCTAAAACGCTCATCTGTTTGTAAAAGTGAATACCTCAAGGAGGCACCTTTGAAGTTTATATATCCTCCATTTATATAAACACTATCCTATGTATGACATTTTTTCAATTCACACAAATACTAGTTCTATCCAATTGAGACTTGTGTTTACTCTATGCTTAATTTGAACTATCATGCATGCATTTACATTGGTTTAGACTTGTCTAGACTTCTAATCAAGTAGAATAACCAAACAAAAAAGCTACAAAAGAAAATCTAGGACCCAATATATTACAGATTATAACCCCTTAAGCAATGGCAACTTCAACTGTTTTTGATTTTGGAGGTGGAGTATGCTTCTCTACATTCACAGTCAGAACACCATTCTCACATTTGGCTGTGATTGCTGAAACATTTGCATTCTCTGGCAAACGGAACTTCCTCAGCAGTTTCTGAGGTGCTCTCCTCTCCAGCTTAATGTACTTGCAGCCTTCATCCTCACCATCTTGTCGTTTTCTTTTTCCATTGCTCTTTATCACAAGTGTGTTCTCATCTTCAATTGTCACCTGCAGTAACACAGACACATTCCATGAGCACAAAAAGTTACATGTATGTTTGAATAACGGTGAATTTGACAGTAAGAAAAGTACCTGAATTTCAGATTTGGAGAGACCAGGAACATCCATGAAAAATATATACTCCTTAGGAGTATCCAAAATATCCACTGGGATACTAGAAGCCCTTCTACTCCCATGATCCCTTGAAGAAGGAGTTTCACGAACATGATTCAACAAATTGTTCACTACACCACTCAAATCCATGTCAAACAAAGTCATCTTCAAATTTCACTTCACACAACTAAATTCTCAGTTTGATAATTTTAATGTTAATGATGAATGTTTAAGGATGTTTTTGTTTGTTGGTGAGAAGCTTTTACTTTTGGATATATATAAAGATAGAAAATGATAAATGAGTGAGTTAAGAGAAAGTTCGAGAGTTATGTCCCAAATTTTCCAGAAACATCTATCTATATTTTTGAGGGAGAAACATCTACCTATTGTTACACGTGTTATTTTCTGGATTATTGTGGAATCAAATACAAGATTCTAGTTCTATTATTTATATACGTGTCACAATTACATTTTAATTTGTCATGCACTTGTCTCCACAACTAAATTACCTCTTATGTTACATATGGATGAGTTTTATCTAACGGATTGAAATTTTTTTCCTTTTCTTTTTTAGATGTCTCATCAAACATTCCGATCAATGTTCGAATTTATATAATCAGACATGATAGTAACCATCAAATAATACTAATAATAATTTGGATCCGTCTAGAGTCTCTTACTCAATAAAGGTCTCGTATTCTACCTTTTTTAAAACTAAACTTTTTTTCTTAATAAATTTTTAAATTAACTGTATTAATTTCAAATGATTGTGTAGTCTAAAATGTCTAAAAGATATAGCATAAGCTAAAATTTACTATTTTTATTAAATTATTATTATGGGATTTAAAAACAACTCATTAAAATTTGAGTTAGATATTCATCCGTGTTAAGTCAGCATCAATAATAATTTAAAAAATGAAAACAATTGAACATAACAACAAATATTGGTTCCTAAGAGTTATTTCCTCGGTTATTGATGGTTCAAATGTGAATATGTAGGAGTTATTGATGAGAATGACATTAGACTCTATATGCAAAGTTGGTTTTTTATTAGAAATTGGAACTTTGAATCCTAAGTCACTAAGAACTTGCTTTGCTCAAGCTTTTTATACTTCTATATAATTTTAACACTTCACTAAGGAAAATTAAGAAAATTCTAAATCTTGGTTCAAAAGTACAACTTGACAGTAGCATCAAAATCATCAATGATTTCACTTACGCGGTTATAAGAAAAGGGAAGGAGGAGATATAGGATACTAAAAAGAGTTGTCAACAAAATCATGTACTATATATAAATATCATAAAACCAATTAACCATAAATAAGGGTTGGTCAAATTAGTAGCTCAAATTTAAGTAAATGAACATTTTAGTCTTTGAAACCGATTAGCAAAATATCAACTTCCTTTTAGAAATTACTACTTATAGATATACTAATTTGTATTCTACCCTATAACATGACAATGACTTAAACAACATCATTTCCTTGTGTGACAATTTATAGTCAATAGACCTAATGTACCTCTAATAATTAGAGTCCAACCTAATTCAAATTGCTGATAGTTTGTACTCAAATATATTTTGACAGTAGTGTGTGTTTGTTTAAAAATTATATAAATCATGATTTCAAACATAGTAACCTCACATAGACACATTAGCACAACTAATGTTCAAAACACGGGACATATATGTGGTTATTACTCCATTTCAAACTACACAAGTGTAAACTTTTTCTCAACGAGTACGAGTATGGGGTAGAAAATCTCCTTGATAAATTTTTTGAAAAAGGGATAGAGATCATGCCCCCTCCTTATAGGCTAACCCTTAAGGTCGATCATGAGGTTTTTTTTTGGCTTGGGTCGTGCAATTTTTTAATTAATATTGTGAGTTGATATACAACTTGCTTGAATCAATTTTTAAAGAGAATCATTTTAGAAATTTGCCGAAATTTGCCGAATGCATGCTTTGTTTAAAGTTTGAATATTAGATAAATCACACAATTGATTTTCTCTCATGCTCATGAATTAAAAATGACTTTAGAGTAATGTATTTCAATCACAAACCATATGCATGAACCACTAATATATTTTGAAAAGAATACATGCATTTCAATCACAAACAACGACACTAACTACATGCATGAACTACCGATATATCTTTCAAAGAATACACATTTTTCTAATTCTTCATGTATTAAATAAATCTCTTTGAGCCATGCATTTTATGTGAGAATAAATATTATATATGTTAGAAGTACAAAGATATTCTCAATTTTAATCCTTATTACATTTATGTATTATATTCTATTTTCTGTTCAATAACTGAATTATTTTTTTTTCTTTCAAATAATCGCATATGATTTAAAATTGTTGTATTATTTTATGAAAAATCATATAGTATATTATTTACTAATTTGACATTAGTCAGGAAATATCAACAAAGTTAATTATTTATTTGTACTCTCGTTTGTTTTAATCTATTTTTTTTATATTTATTTTCTTCTTTTTCCACAAATACGTAAAACAAAAGAACACACAAGCAAATTTTTTTGTTGTTATACCCTCAAATTATTTAACATATAATATTAATCAAACATTGATGTTCTCTGTGTCTCAATTTGGTGTTCTTTATAGATGGCCCTATGCGAGGTAGCCCACCCTGAACTTTGCTTAAGGCCACCACTCGCTACCTTTATGAGTATTTTACTTGAAAAAGAAACATAGTTTAAAATAAAATAAGACATCAAATTAATCTTATTCTTAAAAAATTATAAGTAAGTTGTAGTACATGTATACTTTTGTGATTTGAAATTGGCTATAAATATACCTTTTTTTTTATATTTTTTATGTAGGCTATAAATATAGCTCTTATGTATCATTTTATTTTTATTAATCAATTAAACCCTTTAAACCCCACATAACCATCATCAATGTTATATGTGTCAAGTAAATTGTATGATCAATCAAGAAATACATGTCTCCTGTGTTGTCCAACTTTTGAATCAGTGTAAACTTTTTAATCGGACTACTATTGGGAATCAATTCATCTTTCACATACATGTCATCTTTTTTCAAATAAAAATGTGCTGAATCCAAATAAACAACCTTCTCCTAATATACATGTTAATAATATATGAAACTTAATCTAATAGGTGCCATGTTTCTTCTGTGTTATTTATGTCATTTACAAATTAAATAAGGGAGGATTCTTATAAAAAATTGCATTTTTTTAGTAGAGGTATTTTTTAATATTATAGTGAGGCCTTCAATTTTACTAAGACGACTTTGAGTAGCAATAATAATGTTGCGGTTGATCTCACAAAGAAATAATTAGATATTAGAGTTTTGGATAATATTTAACATATAACAAAATCAATACCATAAATTAGATATTAGAGTTTTGGATAATATTCAACATATAAAAAAGTGCGCCTCCAATAGTTGAGAGATCGTTAAGTGTTTTTGGTGGTTTGAGGAACTTCAATTACAGAGCTAATAATAGTGGAGGAGTAATAATAATGATGGAGTTTTGATCGAGGATGAGATTCGATCACATCCAGCTTATCTTTCGTATTATTACTTGCATGAGAGCATTAATCCTAGGTTGTCGTTGTTGTCAAAAGAAGATTGACATGTTGCACAAAGGTTTCAAGTTGGCAGTGGGTTGTCTTCGATTGAAGGATTTGGGGACTGGAGGAAGAATGCGACCCCGAATGGTGATAGTTCATCACTATTTTTAATGCAACTAAGGTTTTCTGTACAACAGACAGAAAATGATTTGTTGGAACTTAGGAAAGCGAGTGGGCGGAATCTCTCTTGGATATGAAAAACCATTGTATGAGAATGAACGAATCTCACACATAAATTCTATGATGAGAAGTTCTATGGGAGGTTTTGCAGCTCATGACATGTTGATATTGACAATAACATGGAGACTAGGTTTGCTTCATCCTTTCTCAATCAGTTCAAGAACAATAACAATAAAACCAAACCTTTTGAACTTTCAGAAATCACTGATCATGTGTTACAGTTCAGTTATGATTTTGAACCTCCGCTATTGTTTCTAGTGGCATGGCTTTAAAAATCTGAATCGATAATTTGTGCTATAATGCAATACTGGTCAGTTTGGTAGCCACTTTGTTTAGCAGAAATTAGAAACAATTTTAGTAGAAGAGAAGACCATAATATTTCCTGAAATTATTCCTCATGCTCGTGCCTTGATGACTAATGTCTTTGGCAATTATGTATGATTGCAGAGTTATTCATAAGGTGCATTTCAAGGTTATATTCTCAAATAACTCCCTTTTTTTCAACTCATGCTAACTCTTAAAATCTGATATCCTCAATTTTTGTATAAGATGGTATGTTTTTCCTTGTCAAATCTCAATGCCTTTGTTTGTAGATAAAGGGTGAGCTCTATTTTGTATATTAAACATGATTATTTTCCTCAGCTCTTTTATAAATTGATGCATGCTTGACTAAATATCAAGTAAACAATGGAATACTTGAGATAATTGTGTGTATTGGTTTACATTTTCTACAGTACTAAAATTTGTTTTGATTTTATAGTGGTATTCATCCAACATATAAGGTTTAGTCATCCTTAGGTCTATAGACATCAGGAATTTATTGGATTTCATTCTTATTTATTGTGGTAATATTAGTAAGTAGTAAAATGAATGTACTATTTCAACTATTTTGCTAAATTTATTGACAGGCGTTGGAGGTGGTTGATGTTGTTCAGCAGAGCCAAATGGTGTCTGAGCTCAGTGGTGCAATAATGAAATGCATACATGGCCAAAATGGACCATGTTATTCAAAAGTGTATTGAGTGTGTCCCTCAAGATATAATTTAGTTTATCATCACATCTTTTTATGGGCAAGTTGGTGCACTTTCTGCTCATCCTTATGGGTGCAGAGTTATCCAGATTTCACCATTGGACATGTTATTAACCTTGTATTGACACAGTATAAGATTTATTTCTTTTAGTATTTTATTTGTCTATGAACACTTTACATGGATCCTAATAGAGGGTTATAGAACACTGCGATGATGAACTCAAGAAATTATCATGGAAGAAATCATGAAATCTGTCTGCACTTTAGCACATGATCAATATGGAAATTATGTTATTCAGGTTTGTAACATTTTTGTATGAGTTTATTTTACACAGTAGACGACGTCGATAAGTAATGTACATCAGAACTTCGATTAATGGTTTATGCTTTGACAATTGTGCACTTGTGTTGAAAGAGTTCAACGATAGATCCTAAAACAGTAGTGTAAGAAAACTCGTAAGTACGTCAATGAAATCTTTATCCGAGAAACACTTTATCACTATTTCAGTCTTTCTTCATTGACATTGTGCATAATTTTCAACAACAATATTTTCATGACTTATCAAGAGAAAAAGAATAGAAAAATTGGATTCTTTCATTTGTGAATCATATGAATTAGAAAAGATTTTTAATAAGTTACAGGAACAAGAAAACTATTATAATTTAAACTAGTTTTCAGTATACTTACGAATGAATGACCTTTGTTTTTGGTATACTTTACAACAAAACTATTATAATATATTTAAAATTAGTTTGTTATAAGTTA
>Ga0099826_10002394_pt1 | contig 12077 bp, 5 predicted proteins | sample Mtrugardesep15_FD_76830 | JGI IMG/M metagenome (GOLD analysis project Ga0099826, IMG submission 76830) | Root nodule microbial communities of legume samples collected from California, USA - M. trunc garden sep15 | ecosystem: Host-associated > Plants > Roots > Nodule | place: USA: California...
TGATAAATGTTTTAAGAAATTTTCATGTTGGGAAAACGGGGTGTTACAATATTAGTTTATGATATAAACATGTAAAAATAAAATTAGTTAATTTAATTTATACAAGTTGTTAAAAAATCCTATTACGTACTTACCTCCATGAATCCACAACACCACCGGAATACAATGTTCAACATATGTAGCATGATAAAGTAGCCGCTCTCGTAATAAATTGATTGCTTTCGACTCTGAAATTGAATATGATCAAATGTGACCGTTAGTTGGTAAATACTATTAAAAAATTGTTATATAATACAAAACACCACAATGATGATAGATGAAGCAGTAGCATGTGTAAACAACTTACAGTGGGATAGAACCATAGTACTTTATTATGCTTTCTCACCCAATGTAGCTTACATAACCTTACAAAGCTCTACAATAATTAATACTTAATCGTTAAATTTGAAGCCTCTAGTTGTAAATTGTTTTGATGATGTTGTTCAAATCAATCAACTTCTGTTTGTTTAGCGTTTAGTATTTTAGCTTGTTGATTCTTGGATAAGTAGTAGTAGAATTTGTTAAAGCACCTAAGCAATGCATGCACCTTTGCACAAAGTGATTTCTTATGTTTCCTCTTACTTGTAACACAAGAAAACTGCATTCATACTGTCAAAGCGTGTTTTTCTACCGCATGAATCGACTCAGCTTTATCTGAATCGTATCACACAAAGTCTCTGACTTTGTGTGAATCGTTTCAACAGAAGTCTGAATTGATTTACCTTGAACCGTCTTAAATATTTTTGAATCGTATCATATGATGTCTCTGGCTTATCATGAATCAATTCAAACTATTTTGAATTGTATCAACCTTCATTCTGAGTAGCTTGAATTGATTCAAATTTCATATGATACATATGAATCTGCATAACATTCTTTTCCTTTCCAACTTTGTCGTTAGTTTTCTGAATCGATTCACTCAGTTATTTTTGGAGAAAAAATTTAACTTGTCCTCCTTTTCTATAAATACTTACTCGCTCTAAACACCAAAACTATTGAATCATTTTCATCTATTATCTCTAGGTCTCAAAAACTCTTTGTTCATAAATTCTTCAAGATTATACACTTTTTCTTAAAATCAGATTGTACATTGAGTCACATTGATTTGCTAGGGTACATATAAGGATTTTAAGTTGGTTATTTCAAGGAAGTTGGTTGGGCTTAATCGAGGTTTCAAAGTGAAGTGAATAATCTCATTCGACCTCCAAAGGGCTTGGGGGTTCTTTCTATTTGTTCTTCCAATCGAAGGGGATTTGTTTACTGGACGTAGCATCAAAGACTTGAGTGCAGAGTTCGAAGGGGTGCACGGGTAATCAAGAGTTCGAAGATTCAAGGGGCACCAAATTCAAAGGTTATTTGAAGTTATGGGGAGTGTTGACATAGGGGTTGAAGAACTAGGATTAGTTTCAAGGAACTCTTGTAATCATGTTTGTATTCAACATTGTTACTATTAGTGGATGACCTTGGTGAAGGTGTTCTTCATCAAGAAGAGTAGATGTAGGTCTAGCGAGGACGAAAAGACCAAATTACTCTAAAAAAATCGGTGTTATCTCCCTTCCTTATCCTCTTTACTTTTGATTGTTGCATATGTTAATTGATTGTTTGTTAGGGCAGAAACTTGTATTGATCTAAGTTGTTTTTTTATTAAAATTAATCTAATTCCTTGAATTAGGTTTTAGTACTTACATTAGATCAATTGGTTTCAATTCTATTAAATTCTTCAATGCCATATGCATTATGATTTTGTTTGATAGCTTGTTATATTTTCATATAGGTTTGGTTTTGAAAATGTTTAATTTTTGCAAATTGTTCAAGAACCATTAGCTTTTGATAGTAATAAGATTTGTATTGTAAATCTCTCAATTCTACATTGAATCTTATTATCACATAGCTTTATCTTTTTGCAAACTGTTGTGATTGCTCAAGTGTGTTCCGATAGTCGAATAAATTGAAATCATTTTTGTTAAAACTCCGGAAAACTTTTTCAAACCGCTATTCAACCCCCCTCTAGCGCGCTACCTTATTGGCCATATCGACCAACATAATTTGTATCATTAAACATATCATTGTTCATGTACAATAAATAAATTGAATACTTAGGAATTAGAAATGACTGATATTTTTTTATCTGTCGGCTTCTTTCCTAACAAACATACAAAGGTAACCTCACACTTCTTGGGATTAATGATTAGCAACCGCCAATGATAACTACAAGGGTAACAAACAATTAAATTATTTAAGAAATTCAAATTTCTATATTACAAGTGATTGGATATAAAGAGCGAAATTAAATTACTTGTTAAAGTAAGGATCTGCGTACAAATCTTTTTTATTATGGTTCATCGTGTTTTGAATCTAGGTTTGAATACTAACTTGGTCATTCTGAGTAAGAGTGTAATATGGATCAATAAATCTGTACATGCCATTTTTGCCTAATTCAACACAACGATGGTGTAGATACCTAAGATACTGAAACAAAATTACATTATAAATGAAAATAAGTGATTGGTGGCCATTAAATTTACAAACAAGTTATACTTAGGTTATCCACACTCACAAATTAGTGAAGTGTAATTATTTTTTACCCAAACATAAGTCCATGATATTGTCCCTTGCTAGCTCAATATCAATGCCACTATGTTCAGCCTTAAACATCAAAGCTTGTTCCATGTACATTTCCTTCAATATCAATTTTTGACAAATAGGTTCTGACTTTTTGGATGGAACATCAACTTTCAAAAATATATCAACATATTAAACCATTATGATAAAACATTACACAAGTCTAAATAGTCTCAAGTGTAAATAGTGATAGACATAAATATAATAAATAACTTATTAGCATTAACTCGTAAAAGTCTTTTCGATCATTTAATGAAAGTGTTGACGGCCTCAACATGCCATCTAAGATTCTTTGTGTCATTTTCATTAGCGAATAATCTTTTGAACCTTGGAATTAATGGAAATGCCATAAAACCTTTGCAGGAGGACGCTTTGAGCAGTCATCATCATTACCGTCCTTCACTTGGTAGCGGGATAGTTCACATGTGGGACATTGTTTCTCATCATCAAACTCATTTCGATACAATATGCAGTCATTAGGACAAGCATGTATTTTCTTGTACTCCATACCCATAAGACATAATATCTTCTTTGCCTCATAGTTATGATTCGGTAATGTGTTACCTTTTCGAATTATTTCACACAAAATCTCAAGAATTTCAGTGAAACTTTTATTCGTCCATCTATTTTTTTCCTTAAACAAGGCGATATTGTTCTGCACTTATTCTTCATGGATATCTACTATTAAACAATTTTAGTTGATTCAGATCCAACTTTAATATGAGAAAACCAAGCAAATTTTAGTTATTAGAAGAAGTAACTTTGAGTTATTATAAGACAACAAAGCCCCCGCCGATTCTTCAACTTGTCGTTTTAATTTCTTAAGTCGGGTGGTCAACAAACCGACTTAAGTAAATGATTTCTTAAGTCTGCTCGTCAACCTACCGACTTAAGAAATTTATTATAAAATGTATCATTTCATTGTTTTATCAACCTTAACTCGGGTAAGCTTATAACCGACTTAAGAAATTTTAAAAGAATTGCGAAACTGCCACCGTGTCACCTGTTAAGACGGGTGGCAGAGCGAACCGACTTAAGCACAAATCTAACAAGTATTTTTTGTACTAGTGATTGTCCAAAATCACAACCAAACAAGGTCCTTTTTTTTTATAATAACGTCTCTTTATTATTTTTCTATTTGTATACTACTCGCGGATCTAACGTAGTGTTCTTAATATCCTTACTCTATTTATTGACTTTAATTAGTGTTCTTTCATATTTGTTTTAATGTTTTTTTTAATAAGTTTTCAGATTTGTGTGTGACTAGCATAAAGTAGCCAGAGTCGTATCTAAGGTAAGGCGAAGAGAGTGATTATCCTAGGTGCCAAAACATAAGTCCAAATTGAGTTCCAAAATGAAAGGAAAATATAAGGGTCTATTAAGAATGTTGAAATCATTGGATAATGATGAATTAAAAAACCATGCACAAATTTTAAGACTACGTTTTATCATAAGGATTTGTCTAATATTGATGCAAATGACCATTTTCTGAATTGAAACTGTTACAAATATTTTTGCCAAATATATTTATGTTAAAATTTAAAAATATGAAGTTTAACAAAGTTGCATATTGTTATCCACACGTTTCAATTGCTTATTGAATTTTCTTAAGTATGCAGGCGACCATGGCTTCTACAGAAATACGTTTTTCGAAGTTAGATTATTGAAAAACTACTTGATCATCATTGTCAGAAGAAATGTTGAGAGATAGTGATGACATGTCATCTTACGTTATTCTTAGCATGTTTTTCAGTCATTTTCAGTAGGTTTTAGCAGCAAAAAGGAGGAGTATTAGAATGACTGCTTATGATTTTGGGACTTTTGTAATGTTTTCTATATTTGAGTCGGTAATTAAAGTTTGCCTGAAACATAACAATTTTAGGGGGGTTTTGAAGTAATTCACAAAGAAATCATGCAAATCGAAAATTCAAGAACATCGGAAGACTTGTGAAGACTTTGGAAAAAACAAGAATGAAGTTTAAAGAGACCTCGGGAGATTTTACAATGGGAGGAATTATGTTTCCAAGTTCTGGGGCATGTTATTTGAAGATGAAGACCTAAAACGATGGAAAATCGGAGAATTCGGACCCGGAAGGTTGTACCCATGCGCCTGGAGCACATGCCATCCGCCTAGAGCATGGAAAAAAATTCAATGCGCCAAGAGAATGGCAATGCTCCCAGAGCATGATGTAGGCGCTCCGAGCATGCAAAAACTCAGGGAGCCAACGTGTTTTCCTACTTTTTTAGTGGGTAAAACCCGTTTTTTTAGCCCAAACCCAGTTAGAAACTCTCACTATAATTAATAGCCTTCCTATTTTATAATTTCTCTTTCATAACTGTGGCAGTTCAAGAGGAAGGCATCTTTGGAGCTTCAAGAGAGTTTCTATCTTCTTGATTATCTAGGGTATGTTTTTATCTGTAGTAATTTGTCTTTAGTTACCATGTGTAACTAAATCCTTTTAGGTTAGAGTTTTAAGTTGAACCTCTATTTCTTTTTGTTGGATATTTATTTAATTTAATATCGTTTTATTTTATTTTATTCTTTGTTCGTTATTTATTTTTATTAGGAATTTAGTTTATTTATGTTGTAGCGCAACCCTGGATTAGATACTTAAGTTATGACAGGGCATAATATTGATATTACTAGTCTAATGCTTATATCTTGATATTTATATCTTGATACTAATATCTATCTGTCTAAGAAGCAATTAGTTATAGCTAGCGAAAGATACCAAAAGCGTGTTGACTCAAGTAGTAAGTACTTAGGAGGTGACATTACTAATATTGACTAAAATTTGCTGAACCTAGGAGGTAACTAGTTATAATTAAGGACACAAGTGTCTACTTGAAGGAAATAAGTCGTAGCCTAGTAGAACCATTCTCTTAAACCCTTGTAAGGTAGACGCTGATAGGGTTGCCCGTTTGTAGAACTACTGAGAGAGAGAGAGTGTGTGTCATAAGTGTCCTACGATTCATAGATGGGTAGACCTACAAGAACCTTGGCCTTCATTGCCTTGGGAAATCTTGGAAAGCCAATATAAAGTCTATGCTTTCAATTACCTTTGAGGTGGTAAGAACCTACACGTAAGGATCACCGTGTCACCAACAAGTGCAACCAAACATTGGAGGGATAAACCTAATTAACGAAGAAGTATAAACCCTCACACGTAATGATCATTGTGTGATCAGCAGGTGCATCTTCCAAACTATTAGGTTAGTTAGGTACCAAAGGCCTCATCACTTGTATAGTCTACCTAGAATAAATAAACGCGACATGACTGTTATTTGATATCCAACATAATAAATAGAGGGGATTCGAAGAATCCTAAACGCTGTTTACTTTTCTGCAACCAAAATAGGTAACTTGCTTTGTTGCAAACAGATAAAAATTCCAAATCTCTTACCATTTAACTCTTTTATTTATTTGTCAAACTAAAAATAAGTAATGCGAATTGTTTGGATGAAACGACAATCCATGTGGATACGATATTCTACTTGGGTTATGACAGGGCCTAATATGGATAATACTATCTTGATGCTTATATCTTGATACTAATATGAATATTTCTAGGAAGTAATTAGTTATATCTAGTGAAGATATTGAAAGCGAGTTGACCCTAGTAGTAAGTACTTAGGAGGTGACATTACTAATATTGAGTAAAATCTGCTGAAACTAGGAGGTAACTAGTTATAATTAAGGAAACAAGTTTCTGGTCATAGCCTAGTAGAACCATTCTCTTAAACCCTTGGTAAGTTAGACGCTGATAGGGTTGTCGTTTGTTGAACTACTGAGAGAGAGAGAGAGAGGGAGGGAGGGAGAGAGAGGGAGGGAGAGAGAGAGAGGGAGAGGGAGGGAGGGAGAGAGAGTGATAGAGAGTGTGTGTGTTATATGAGTGTCCTAAGCTTCATAAATGGGTAGTCCTACAATAACCTTGGCCTTCATTGCCTTGGGAAATCTTGGAAATCCAATATAAAGTTTATGCTTTCAATTACCTTTGAGGTGGTAAGACCCCACACGTAAGGATCACCATGTGACCAGAAAGTGCAACCAAACATTGGAGGGATAAACCTAATTAACCGAGAAGTATAAACTCCACACATAAGGATCATCGTGTGATTAACAAGTGCAGCTTCCAAACTATTAGGTTAGTCAGGTCCTAACGACCTCATCACTTGTATCGTCTACCTAGAATAAGTAAGATGACATGACTGTTAGTTAATATCCAACATAATAAATAGGGGGATTCGAAGAATCCTAACCGTTGTTTACTTTTCTACAACCAAGACAAGTAACTTGCTCTGTTGCAAACAGATAAAAATTGCAAATCTCTAATCCTTTAAATCTTTTATTTATTTGTCAAACTAAAAATAAGTAACTCAAATTGTTTGGACGAAACGACAATCCATGTGGATACGATACTCTACTTATCACTTTATTACTTGGTAAACGATTTGGTACACTTGCCTAATCCGCACATCAAGTGTTTGGTGCCGTTGCCTGGGATTGTTGATATTTTTGACTAAATAGTTCATACTTAAAAATCAGACAGAAAACTTGCAAATTGACCCCAACAAACACAAGACTGAACAAATACCGTTAGAGGAACACTTGATCGCAAAAGAAAAGACAAAACAACATGAACAAATCAATCTCAAAGGTGATTCCTCTAATACAGGGGATCAGCCTCGCATTACACTAGGAGAGTACGGAAGGCTGGACAACTTGGAGGAAATCTCACTTGGGTTCCAACCAGTGAACCCAGTGGTGTTCGATATCAAGACCAATGTTCTGATAAACTTGAAAACTAACCAATTTGCAGGTATAGAGTCGGTGGACTGCAATGCCCATTTAACGCTATTTCTTGAGGTGCAAATAATAATCTAAAAAGATTAGTAACAAACCTAAAAGACATATAGTAAATAATAATCTAAAAAGATTAGTAACAAACCTAGAAGACATATAGTAATCTGAAAAGATTTGTAACAAATTCAGTTAGCTTATAAATAGAGAAGATAATTAGAGAAAAAGGATTAGCGAGAAAGAGAAAAACAAAGCGGCAAAAGAAAAACTAGGGTTGTAGAGAGAAGATGCAAGGAGGCATAGCGAGAAGTACCTAGAGAGTGATTTCACCGCACAAATTCATCAAATTCTGCAAACTAAAGGTAAGGGGGAGTCTCTATTCACATAAGGGTTGTATGAGCATACGGTGGTGAAGTGTTTGTGTTTTTCTTCCTTGTTTTCATGATCTTTTAATAAATTCATGTTAAATTTGTGCTTTAATTTGTTGCTGTAATTTTGTGTATGTTCTTATTTCTTAATTGTGGTATTTTCATGTTAAATTTATGTTATAATTTGTTGATGTGATTTTGAGTATGTTCTTATCTCTATATTTATGATGTTGATGTGCTAAATTCGTGATTCAATTGTAGTTACGTTGTATTCCTTGTAGCTGTTTGTGTGTTTGTCTTATTAAGATTGTTGTGAACCCTTGTTTTAATTTCAGGGCTTTTGGCTTTTGTTTTCATCGATTCATATGAATCCAAAATTACATATTTTATAATTTGTGCTTGCTGTTTCCGAATTATAATGTTTTACATCCATTATACTTTTGTTATATTTAATTTTGAGTGAATGTCAATTTATCAGAATGAAATTAGATTTTGTGAGAATTGGTTTGTGTGGACTATTAAACTTTCATTCAGTGATCGAAATAATTTATTTTCCTCGTCACACATGATTTACCATATAAGTTAATATTCACTTTAATTTTATGTGTAAATCTATACTTGGCTTTATCTTACTATCACAATGTTAGAATTTCATCTCTTCATGAAAAATGGTCTTCTAGTTTGTTTTTAATAGCCGTAATTTTGTGATCATATATGAGACATAGCATATCCAGTTTTCAGTCAAATAGAAATTTTTTTATCAAAGGGTTTTATGATGCAAGTTTATTTTTGCATCCAATGTGTAAAATCGTCATATATCGTTTTTTTTTGTTTGTTATGTCCCTAAATTATATAAACAATATTTTTGTTTGTTTTCTTTTTTTTTTGGGATAACTATTAAAGAACGATCAAATATTCTTTCTATAATTGATCACTGCAATTATTTGGACCCTTAAATATTACATCTAGATTGTTGAGTATTTGATTCATTTAGTTTTTAGAAATCAAAGCTTTTAATCAATTCCAAAAGGCTGATCCAAAACATATGTTGAGCTTGTTTCATATGTGTTACGCGCTGCATTGCCGTCAACAGTTATAGGTTACTATAGCTATTTTTTTTTTCAAGTAGACCAGTGGCTAGAATTCATACATTTTAAATATGGAGAAATGAGGTGTCAGGAGTTCGAACCCCTGACGCTGCATAAATTATGCAATGTTCCTATCAACTGAGTTAAGCTCACGGGAAAAGGTTACTATAGCTATTAATTATTATTTTTATATCTTAAAGATTAATTAAAAAATTGATATCAAGTCTTCTTTAATTTGATGAGTTATTTGATGATGTGTATTGATGCGTTATTTAATTATATAATTGATGTGTTATTCGACTATACGTAATTGATGTGCTATTTAACGATGATGCTATTTAAAAATGTGTTTTTTGAAGTTGTGTAATTTAAAGATGTGTTATATAAAGATGTGTGATTTAAAGATGTGATATTTGAATATGGTGCTACTTAAAGATGTGTGTTTGTCAAGTCATTTAAAGATGTGCATTCGTTTAGTCATTACTTGATGTTCATGCATTCATGGTCAGTCCGATTTAAAAATGTGTTTAAAGATGGAGGATAAATCAGTAACATAACTCTGATATCCAAAATCGGTACCACATGCATATAGAGTCGAGTTAGGGACATTGCATTCATTGTCAAACATATTTGAAGATGTGGTGAATTTGATTATATATTTAAAGAAGTGTAATTTAGAAGTGTAATTTGTTAACTATTTTGATGATGTGTCATTTAACAATGATGTGCTATTTGAAGATGTGGAATGAATAGACGTGTTATTTAAAAAAGTGTAACTATTTTAAGATGTGATATTTAATGATGGGCTTCTATATGATTATGTGTGAATGATTTGTATTTTATTAAGTGGTTATTTGATATTCTTAAATGTTCTCGATGCTTAAATGTTATTATAAGATGTTGGTTGATGCCTATTTTATTTTTATTAAATGAAACTTTATATTTAAATATGAACAATGTCTGACTATGATGCATATATGTCTGAATGTAACTGTTGTGTTCTTTTATCTAAATATATGCATGTGATTATGCATCTCTTGTGTTGGATATATTCTCACCCTCTAGTGGCGGGTTGGGCGCCTATGCCCTTGTGGTGTAGATTTGCAAGAAGAAGAAGTTTAGTAACAGTGAGTCTCTAAGGATAGCTTTGGAGCCAACTTGTTTACTTATCGCTTTTGGGAATCTTTATCGAGTCGAAGCTCTGATCTGTGACACTAGGGATTGGAGATTTATTCTATTTTAGATTAGGTTTTAGAATTCTTTTGAATTCAGTTGTGATGTTGTTACAAATGATATGAAAGTTACTTTGATGTTTTGAAAAATTTATTCTACTTCTACATTTTTAATTTAAATGAAGTATTTTTTAATTGAAGAAGATGTGTGACACCCTTGCATGTTTAATTAATTATTATATTTTTATTAGAAAATAATATGTGGGGTTTAAGGTGTTACAAGAAGCTTATGAAGAATTCACCAAATTCCTGGAAGGTCGGGCAGACCTATAGAAGGACAGAAATAAGATGGAGGAATCTGAGATATGCATGGTAAACATAGGAGTAAGAAGGACAAAGGCATATCTCCCACCAAACCAAGAAACATGCCTTATGATTGAAGACAACTCAGCTTCTCGAATAGTTTCATTCAAAACAAGAAAAAAGAAAGTTAGAACTCTGCTAAAAGGATTAAAATACAGGAAAATAGTGAACAAATATGTTACTCGACTTTTAACCAAGGAAAAAGACAGAAACATAGAAAACAATACACAGAATCCTGGAGAAAAATAAGAATACGATAAGGCATTACTACCAAAAAAGCAAAAAGACCCTGGACCATTTACTCTACAATGTCAAGTAGGGAACTCCTTAAAGAGAAAGGCAATATGTGATTTAGGATCAAGTATCAACACAATGGATTTAGCAACCTTCCTTCGAAGTGCAAGGGGGACATGACTACTTCCGGTTTGTGGAAGGAACCTGTATAATTGCTTTGTGTCTTTCTTCTTCTTCTCTCTCTCTCTCTCTCTCTCTCTCTCTCTCTCTCTCTCTCTGTGTGTGTGTGTGTGTGTGTGTGTGTTTTTATCCGCTGCATTTAGATTTTAAACATCACTTCAGAAGTTGTAATCTAACTGCTTCTGACCAGTGACTTTAGTAGGCAAAAACGAAGAAAAAGCTAACACAATTCAACCCCCCCCCTTGTGTTTTTCTCACCTTCAATTGGTATCTAGAGCCTTGGTTCGGTTGAGAACACTTAATAGTGTAACAATCCAAGATCTGAGAAAAACATGTATGCTGGTGAATCATCTGTTTCTGGCTCTGGTGGTAATCATAATGTTGTCCCTTATGATTACAGTGATATGAAAGCTGATTCTGGAAAAGTTCAAAAGTTTAATGGAGATCCTGAAGAGTTCTCCTGGTGGAAAACCAACTTCTACATTTATATCATGGGCTTAGATGAAGAATTATGGGAAATTCTGGAAGATGGAGTTGGTGACTTGAACCTTGATGAAGAAGGAGTTGTTGTTGACAGAAAGAAACATACTCCTACTGAGAAGAAAATGTACAAGAAACATCAGAAGATCAGAGGTTCACTTGTTCATGCTATACCTCGTGCAGAGTATATGAAGATGAGTGACAAATCTACTGTAAAGGCAATGTTTGCTTCTCTCTATGCAAACTATGAAGGTAGTAAGAAGGTTAGAGAAGCAAAAGCACTTATGCTTGTTCATCAGTATGAGTTGTTCAAGATGAAGGATGATGAAAGCATTGAGGAAATGTACTCAAGGTTTCAGACCCTAGTCTCTAGACTAGAAATACTGAAGAAAAGCTATGTTGCTTATGATCATGTGAGGAAGATACTAAGAAGTCTGCTTGCTAGATGGAGACCTAAGGTTACAACTATTGAGGAAGCTAAAGATTTAAACACTTTTAAGTGTTGAAGATCTTGTAAGCTCTCTCAAGGTTCATGAGATAAGCTTAAATGAACATGAGTCTGCTAAGAAAAGCAAATCAATTGCTCTTCCATCCAAAGGAAGTCATCAAAGGCTCTTAAAGTTGTAGAATCTGAAGAAGAATCACCTGATGGAGATTCTGATGAAGAAACTGCTGAGATGATGGCTATGCTTTCAAATAGGCTGCAGTATCTGGCTAAGAAGAACAAGAA
>Ga0099826_10002395_pt1 | contig 12077 bp, 5 predicted proteins | sample Mtrugardesep15_FD_76830 | JGI IMG/M metagenome (GOLD analysis project Ga0099826, IMG submission 76830) | Root nodule microbial communities of legume samples collected from California, USA - M. trunc garden sep15 | ecosystem: Host-associated > Plants > Roots > Nodule | place: USA: California...
AAAGGGCAAGGGCAACCCGGTGCACTAAAGCTCCCGCATACGCAGGGTCCGGGAAGGGGTCCCACCATTTGGTGTATTGTACGCAGCCTTACCTTGTTTTTACACAAGAAGCTGTTTCCAGGACTTGAACCTGTGAGCTTCAATCACATGACAACAACTTTACCAGTTGCGCCAAGGTTACCCCTCGAGTTACTCATATATTGAATTCATAAAAATATAGCATAAAATTTTTTTTAAATAAAAACTACAAATAGTAGCATAATCCAGGAGGGGGGAAGTGGAGTCAAGATTTGTTCATTTCTACACTTGGTACTCAACTGAGCTTAATAGTTGATTTTGTGATCATATAAAAGATCTTCACAAATCACTCAATGTGGAGAAAATTTATGAACTGGCAACATTTTTTTTGAAATGACAATGTTATATCCTGATGGCTTTACTCAACAAGAGAAATTGCATCTAGGAATGCAAGCTTAACATTATGAACTTGATGTTGCTTTTCATCCTGAAATGAAAAATCTATGAAAAATTTCTAATCTATGTCAAGAATTTGAAACAAAACAAAAATAGTTTACTTCTCATTTAGTTGACTCTTCCAAATCAATTGTTGCGGGTGAGAGATCATTTTCAGGCATGGAGATTGTTTGGAACTAGGCCGGATAATGAACTTCTAGTTAATGGTTTGATTATTTGTATTAAGAGAAGAATTGATGAAAAGTGCGATACATTGATAAATTTTATGATATCAATGAACAATGTGCACGACTTTAGGTAAACATTATGATGTATTTGACTATTATGATTTACAGAAAACTACACTGACTTCCCTTGAGATCTCCCTTTTAAGTTACCGTCGTTAGTGCTCTGTCAACAAAAACTTAAGAAAGTCATGGTGTTTCTACAACAAGCAGAAGCCACTCCCAGGTTCAAGGTTACAATTTGGCATAGGGATTTGCTTCTTCCGTGAAGACACAAAGACATAAACGTTGTTTGAGAACTATTGGCGGCGTGTCAATGCAAGTTGATGTGTGCCGCCGCTCCTCACTGTCTAAATCAGAAGAGTCCTCTCCAAATCAATTTCACCACTGTCCATGCTCTAATAGAGAGGAGGATTAATGTACTCTAGTTAAGGGGGAGTTCCACAAACTTTTACAACCTCTTCCCCTAATGTACTATTGAATTGCACTGCTATGTGATTTTAATAAATAGATGGAAAGTTGAAAAAGGTTTAAGATGTGTGCAGTTGGTGGTGGAGTAGTTTTTTTTTTTTTTTGACAGAGCAGTGGAGTAGTTAGTCAAAGTGAATATGATAATGTACAATGGTCACACCGTTACACTGTAGCTGAGTTGTTGTACATGGTAGAAGGAAATCAGAATTGTTAAGAAAGAAACTACGATAGTTTCAGGCTAAACGGTGTTAAATCATGGAGGGAAGATGAGTGTTTTTTAAAACCTAGAGGGGGTTGTGTGTTGTTTAAGAAAACCTCAGGGGAGGTCAATATGATTTCCTCTATGATTTATTGTTTATTTAATCTTTATTTCCAACTTTTTTAACCAGCACTCCCCCGGGATAGATTTCTACAATTGTCTCTTCAAAGGCAAAGGGTGATGCAAATAGTAGGGATGCTGTGGCCCAGCAGTATGAAGATGGCTTCTTGCTAGCAAAAAACAATGGGTTATGGTTTAAGAGGAGGCACAAAGGCCACTCCCTCCAGTCATAGCTCGGAAGAATAAGTTTGAACACAATAGAGCACTGGGTATGTGTTATTAGGCTCAAAGCATTGGAAGCTCGGGACTTGGAAGGATTATGCACAAAAAGAACAGAAATGCATAGGGGGCAGGGAATTGGTTACAATTGCAGAGTTAGGAAGTTGTTAGGCCATCCAACATCAGTAGTGCGGGAGGAGAGAAGGGTAGGAAGTTAGTTATTTCTTCAATCAATTATACGGTTTCCGGTTTTTATAGACTTGGGTGTTTATCACCCAACAAGAAACATAACCACAATGTTTTAAAATTTTAGGCCATATCCCTTTTCAAGTTTCAATAATCTGACTTTCTCAACACAATAAATTTTAAACGTTGCTTTGAGAAAACTACAAAAAGTTAACTCCACTAAAATTGATTAAAAAAAGTGTTATCTGAAGACAAAAATACTAGATTAAAATAAAGCATAAAATCTTATCATTTAGAATTTGGAAGCTACTTTTCACTGAATTAAGTCAATATTTCCAAATTGAGTATGGTTCCTGAGCAAAGGGGTTAGGAGTGAAAAGAATGATTATCCACATCACATCGGAGGGCAGGAAAAGGGTACAGAGGTAAAACAATAGAACTACATGACAGTTTGGCATTGTATGATGTTGTTGTGTCACGGTTACTCTCCCGATCATGATTATAGCCAAAAAGTTATTGTTAGACCACGTGTCATTAGGTATCCGAGGAGAATTAGGCATGCTAAGCCGGTCTCCTAGTCTTTAATTATGCAGTTATATTAATATTACTTGTAGCAAATATATATGTAACAGTTACCACCAGTGCAGTTTAGGTGTGCAGTTATGTGTGTTTTATGTATTGGAGTAAATAGGGAAGTTATTGAAAAGAGGGGTTATTTGATTATTTTGGATTAAGGAAAGGAAGGGAGAGGCCTTGCTCTCAAATCCTGGTGGGATGAACCAGCCTTGTTACTACATTACCCTTGTTTCTCTGAACTTCTATCAAGTAGTCGTGTATTGTTGCATTAAAAGTGCAGTCCTCTGTTTGACATACTGTCAGAGTCTGCTTGCATTGCATTCTGTTTTCATATTTCTAACATTAGATACCAGTTCTAACAGTAACTAATCTCACATTTATTAAAAAAAATTAGTTAAGTGCAATTAATGTTCTTAATCTCGTAAAAATATAATTGCATTGCCGAAAGTACCATTGATAATATTTATTAATGAAGAGAATATAAATTTTAGTTACGTGAACGGTATTCTGATAATGATAGCATTAAAATATAGTGTAGTTAAAATTTGCTTATATTTATACCAGAAAACAAGATATGGATACTTATTGCTTAAAATGGGGACGGAAGAGAGAATTTAACTAAAGTAAATGGCATTGAAAAGCAGACTAGCTACAGTATTTCTAAATATTAAACAAGAAAAAAGACTCATGCGATGTCATACCAGTTTATAAGATTCCAAATTTTCTGGGAGCCGATAGCGCATTTGTCCAGCTTTCAATAATAAAGGGTGGTGCAAATTAAGCTGAATAAGTCTGCCTGGATCCTGACTTAATGTCGCAGATAGAACCATCTTTGCCAGCCTGGGATAAGGCTTGTCCTTGAACCCCCTCTCAACTCCACTTCAGAAATAAATATTATATAGATAAATAAACATGTATATGTGCACTAATAGAAAAAGTATGATCGGCATTAGACCTTCATTACTCTAAGTGAAAATATACAGGCAAAAATAACTATAAAAAAGACTAACTAAAGATCCATTTGGGTTTCAAAACTATAATCTCATTACTGACAGTTCCAAAAGATTAAATCTAGAAATCAGAGAGATGCTGTTACAATATTAGCGTTCCAAGTACTATTTTCAAGAATTCAATGGCCTATTGAGCTATTATTAATGTCACAAATCACAATAAGAAGTATAAAAATTTAAAACCATAAAACTGGCATTACATTATCAATACAGTTTGTATCTGTATAGACCGGCTATGTCTAATATGCACAAGCAAAATGGTCTCGCACCAACAAGTGACTTTTTCACCATCAAATCAAAAAGTCAAATCATTTCTCGTTTAATTTAATGGTGGGATTTATTGATCCAATGGTGAAAACTAGCTTGTGCATGATGCAAAACTTGTCTCACTTGTGCACCTTAGAATTGGCCGTATATACAATATAGCAATTTTACCATAATAAAATAATTTCTAGGTGTGGAACATAGAGGTGACATTTTAAATCAAATCATTTGAAAGAATAACCAACAACTTATGCATCATGGATAAGCAACCAATGGAGTATAGCTAGATCAGGCAGAAGAATAAAGCTTCGTGTTTGTTTTCCAACATGATCAGAATTCAGTGGCATTCGCTTCTATTAGTTAATCATGAAATGAATGTTTCAAAAGACAAGTGAATAATGTTTGAACTCACCATCATCTTCTGGTTCTTAACGCACAAGCAGAACAGGGGAAAAAAGAAGCAGACGATTGGGAAAAACCATCATCATTAGATTGGATCAGATCAAGCACAGTAGGCAACCATGATTGGTATGCCTCACGAAGCAATCGATCTGTTTCATCAACCACCTGACATTAATTCCCTCATTATCATATCATGTAGAATAATATATCACTACCATAAAAAAGGAAAGGCTCAAACAAAAACAAACAAAATTTACAGACTTTAAGAATTAATTGCATAATTAAAATAAAAGCAAAAATAAGGAGAATTTTTTTTTTTTTTTTTGGTCAGGAAAATAAGGAGAATTTAAACTTACAAGATAATAAAGATGCTCAAGCGTGAAGCCCATGGTAGTATTAATGTGATCCATAAGCCGACCAGGGGTTGCTACCAATATGTCAACTTTACTCTGAAAGCGAGGAAGTGAAATGCAATGTGGATCATAGCATGTGCCAATATCACGTGCCGGCATTTCAACGAGCTCAGAAATCTCATCGGCTAAGGATGATTGTCCGACAGCTAATCCGACACGCAGGCCTAACGGAGATGCAACGGCGTCAAAGACTTGTTTGACCTGTAAAGCAAGGTCGCGAGTGGGGACCACAACCAAGGCGCGGAGACATTTGGTGACGCGGCCTGATAGCATCTGAACTAAGGGGAGAGCGTATGCGAGGGTTTTGCCACTTCCGGTGGGTGAGTTAACGCAAATGTCTCGCTCAAAATTGCCGGGGCCAACTGTTTCATGCCAAACTGCAACTTGCACTGGGAATAGGTTTGAGATTCCCATGTCCTCCAACGCTGACTTCAACCTGATAAATAATTGTGAATGAAAATAAAAAAAAACATAAACTAAAACAGAAGTAACAATGCAATAGAGTAATAGTACAATACTTAGGGTGGAGAGAAGGGACGGAATGAAGAGGCAGTTGCTGAGAGAGAGTGACGTCGACAGGGTCTCGCATCCATGGCAAAGCAGGAATACTCTGTCGCTTTTCTTCGCCCATTTTGGCCCTGTTTGGATAAACAGCATATCGCATTATTAGAGTTTATGTCATAGATAAGCTATTCGCATTTGGGGGTGTGTGTATTCAGAAGGGTTTGAATGTACAACTACAATATAAATAATAACGATTAAAATTGAAAAACTCAGCAATCACCTGTCAATTAAACTTATGACGTATATTAATAATTGTCCATAAATGAATGAATCTGAGATCAATTGTGTGTGAATGTTGTGCAGTTATAATTGAATACATACAAATTGAACATGGAAGAGATAGGGTTTGATGAAAGCTGCGAGCGGACCTGGACTTGCGAAGGTGAAGAGCTGGGCGTGGCTGGACGGGGAAGGGGTGCCGCACGAGAGATGAAGGGAGGGTTTAGTTCCTCTCTGTGTTTTTTGACCCAGGGGATTCACTGCAGTCGCAATTTTACACGGTCACTGCAGTCGAAGAATTTTTTTTGGAATTTTTGTATTTTTTAATTTTATTTGACTTGTTTGTTCTTTTTTCTTTTTTACTTTGTTTATAAAAATGAAATTCTCAAGATGGATTCTAATTGTTATGTTTTATTTTTGTCAAGTAACCTAATGGTCAGAACTCACACAGTTAAATACGAAGAAATGGGGTGTCTGGGATTTGTACCCCGGCTCCTGTATATAATATGCAATATCCCTGCCAACTCAGTTAAGTTCACGAGAATTATAATTGTTACGTTTATATTTATATATAAACATATTTTATATTATATAGTTCGAACTGATGTATTTTCATAATTTAATAAAGCACGTGAGAAAATAGTAAAGTAGGAAAAGAAAATGGCAACATAATGAGTGGACCATTAATTTCGTCTCTGAATTTTTACGGGCCAGCCAAATTCATCCTTCAATTATGCGAAATATCTACTTAGTCTCTGAATTTGTCAGACGTCCATCAAAACGGTCCCTCCGTCCAATAGCTCTGTTAGCCAGGATGATCTGGCACCCAATATGCTGTGTTGTCTTGTACACGTGGCAAGAAGGGAGCCACGTGTTCAAGGACTAATTTGATTGAATTCGTAAAAGTTCAGTTTTTCACTTTTCAGATTTTTTTTGCTGCTTTTCCCATTTTGCCCCTGCATTACCCTTAACTCTCCTTCTTCACATTTCAATAAGAAACATCAAAAACGTCCTTGACCCTTCTCCTTCCCGCTAAAAGTTTCTCCATTCTCACCCTTCCAAAATCATCATCATCTCCGGCGTTTTTGAAGTCTCTTTGTTCGGCTATGATTAAAGGTAACACTTTTCCTGTTGTTTATTAAGTTTTTGTGTTTGTATTCACCCTGTCCATTTTTTTTTGTTTTTTCGTTTTAAGTTTTGATCATTTTGTTTATTTTGTTTTTGTGATCGTTGATGCTTGCCTTGTTCTTTGTTTGTGTTTGTTGCGTTTTTTAGACAGCTTTTTTGATTATTCGTTTTAGGGTTTTGGGTTAAGACTTAAAATTTTGAAAATTTGAATTTTTTTTCTGGTTGGTTTCTAAAATTGATGAACATTTAAATTTGTAATGAAAGAAATTACAGGTTGAATAAAACAGTTTCTAAATAGGGATTGTATTTTGTTGTTGTTTTGTTTATGATTAAAACTAAACTTGCTGAAATCTGTAGGATGGAAGAGTATATCACACTAATACTGCATCACGGTGGTGATTTAGTGCGAAATGAGAATCGGAGGCTGCAATATTTCAGTTTCAATTTGTGTGTTATAGCTTTTTTAGTTTATTTTCTACACATATATTTCAAGGATCAATTTGATATCTGATTAAACAATTCAGGGACTTATTTGATTTTTTAATATAACTTAGGGATCTATTTGATGGATTTTCTGATTCAATACGAAAAAATTAGGGTTTGAAGTTTTTTTAACTGGGGAATAACTTAACCACTTATTATTGGAGGAAATTTTGATGATTTTAGAGTATAGATTGTGTAATTAGGGTTCCAATTTTATACAATTGAGGAAGAAAGAGCCGTTGGAGAAGAAAAGAGTCATTTGGGAAGAAAGCCAAAAAAATTTCAGAAAATCAATCAATCTAGTCCTTCAAAATGTTTGTTATTATCTACCAAATTAGTCCCTGCCTACGTGGCCTATGACATGTGTGAGGTTAACAGCCACGTAAGCACCGTTAACGCTCCGTTCGAACAGAAAGACTAACTTAATTCACATTTATCAAATTCATGAATTAAATTGATATTTCGCATAATCAATGGACGAACTTGACCGACCTATGCAAATTCAGGGACGAAATTGATGATTTACTCAACTTATTTTACATACAATTTGAGTTTTTAAATGTGTTCAATTTTAATAATGTAGGCATACAAAATTTAGTGCACGTAAAGTCTTAAATTAGAACTTCAAATCATACATACATATGAGAACCACGTTTACGTTCAGTTTGAAAACAAATAAAAACTAAAAACTAAAAACTCGAAAATTCATGCACGAAAGTGTGTAAGTTTACAAACTTGCACAATAGAGTATTAATGGAAGACCTTGATTGTGGTTAATACATAACGAATAGTTGATAAGCAAGTTTGCATCAAATGGCTTATAAGCTAGTTTATAACTCGTAGATGATAGCCTAATTAATTGAATTTGTAGTGTTTAGTAAAATTAACGGTTAAAGTAGCTTATAAATATGAAACGATATAAAAATGTATGTTTAATTAATGTTTTTTTTTCCAATTATGCTTGCATGGGTAAAATTGAGATAACAAGTGATAAGCTATAAGTTACATGAATTAGCTTATAAAAATCCATATAAGCTCGTAAAAATAAGTTATAAGCTTGTAAGAAAATGACATTTACCAAACGAGTCTTCTGGTGATAAATTTGGTAAGTGTACCAAATCGTGTAAATAGTAAAGTAGTAAGTTATTGTCTCCACATGAATTGTTGTGTTCGACTTAACATGGTACTTCCTCTGTCTTTTTTTATAAGCAAAAAACACTAATTTACACTTATTAAGAAAACTAATACTTAGTGATTTGAGGTATAATTTTTCGTGTTCTCCTTGAAATAAGTTTCATGGAAAGATGTAAAAACAATTCTTATTCGTTAAAAATTATGGAGAAAATAAAAAAAGAAACAAATTGAATGCAACATGCATTTAATTTTACATTGGAAAAGATAATTTGTTTGAAAAAACATAATAATAATAATAACATAAAAGTTGACATTTTTTGCTTATATTTTGAGACAAAGAAAATGAGATATTTTTGCTTAAATTTTAAGACGAAGGGAGTACTAAACTTGCAAAGAAAAATAGTAAAGGAAGGGATTTGCATGTTTTTTCTTATTACGCAAAGCGGGTTGATTGCAAAGTAGTTGTCTTTGCAAATGCCATGTTGTTCCTCGTTACTTTAAGTGTCATAAATGCATTATCAACAAAGGGTCACCGATCCTATACGATCCATGGACATGGGTATCATTGTTAAAGCATGGGCTCACAATATCATAATTATAAGTAACTGACAACGACAAATGTGCGACTCCTAAATTGTCATATTAATTATTCACATCTCACACGTCGTAAACCGGCGTCCTTTAAGGATTTCGGTCAAAGCAAGACTCTAGTCTAATGAACCATGTCCTAAGATCATTTCAAGGTCTATTTGTGCCACTTTTAATGTGAAAAATATTATGCTTGAAACATATGAAAATTAAATATAACCTAGATCATGATCGAATAAATAAGTTGCATTGATAAAATCCAACAAATAAATAGTTGAATCATAATCAAAAAGTATTTAATTACTCATTTAACCAAATAAAAGTATTTAATTACTCATTTAACCAAACAAAAGTGATGGAGGCTTGAGACTCCTTTTAATACTTTAGAACAAAACATTTTTTATTGTATTAATTAATACTGGCACAACAAAATTAAAAAATAATCATTTGAGTCAACTCTTTTTTAGAGTATTTATTTTTAGAGGAGTGAGTGATAGTTAAACAACTATTTTAAAAAAAATTTGTGATAACTTCTTTTTTTATTGATAAAAAACAATAGAAAAAAAAATTAAGAGAGAACAAGAAGTAAGAACATAACACGACTACGAGAAAAAAAGTTGCCATGGGTTTTCGAACAAATGTCATTTCTATTTAAAAATTGCTTTTCCCGATAAAAAATAAAAGAAAAAAATTGCCTTCTAAAAACTACAGGCACCATAGGTTTCGTAATCGCAGTGGGGGCCACGCGCTGACACTCGCTTTATATCGCTGTAGCTGCTATTCTACTCTCCCACTACGAAATTTCATTTGCTTCGAAATTTGTAGAGAGAGAAATAGTTAGAGAGAGAGAGAGTGATCATGAGGGAAGAGGTTATCAGCTCCGGCGGCACCGTTGATCCCACAACCGCTGCCAGGTACAATCTTCTCCCTCTCCCTCACTTCCGCTTAATTCTTCGAATTAGGGTTTCGTTTTGCTTCAATTTCTAGATTTACGTTTCAATTGTTTTCAATTTTCTCGAATTCGATGGTGAAATGCTATGCGATTGCTGTCATTGTTAGCTTCTGCTTGAGAATTAGATCTAATAATGGAATAGTTGTGTTATGCTGGTTTTGTTAAGTTGATATATGCCTTATGCATCACTTTATTGACATCGTTGTGCATTTTTACTTACTATGTAGTATTAGTTAATTTTCTGTTTATATTTATGTCTTAATATTGAATTAACCTTGTTGGAGGTGGTCTTCGAGGTGTCTGTTTAATGTTTAAGAGTTTGACTTTATAACCTTGAGGAACAAGTTCAAATCCTATATGGTATTAGTGCCACCGTTATTAATAATAATCCTGTTGGACATGGTTGTGAAGTAGGGCTCACTTAAGTATCCTAGGTGGGTGGAACAACTTAGTTGGTTTGTGCTACAATCATTTTGGTAGCTACCATTTTCTTCAAGCCGTTTTAGATTACATTATCCTCTTCCATACATGAAACCCTCCCATGCATTATTAGGAACTGTTTCGAGATTCCACATGAGAAATGATGCTATTTATTGTCCCGTTGACATGAACTAATGAAGGTTAAGTTCTATAACTGTCCTACCATATATTTCCTTTGGAGCCTCACTTGTTTGATTTACCGCACACCAGAGGCTAGATTCTTATCTATTCTCTCTTGTAAAACAGTTTTTTTAATTTTTTTTATGAATCTGAATCTAATAAATATGTGGTGATGTATGACTAGAGGTGATCCTTTAAGGTATTTTTGTTTAACATTCAATGCTGTTTTGTCTAGATGTTATTCAATTGACGAACTTTCTCAAATGACTGATGATTCATTCATTTTATCAGTTCTGCTGGGGCATCCTCCCCAACTGTTCCAATAAATGTTGGCAGCTTAGATGGGTCAAGTCATGGACAAGGCTCTAAAGCGGCTTCTTTATCATGTGTTGGTTCACAACCACCATGGACTTCGATAAGCACAAGTGTTGGTGGTTCTGCTTTTGGTTCATCAAGATCTTCATGTAGGCCATGGGAAAGGGGTGATTTATTAAAGCGTTTGGCCACTTTTGCTCCTTTAAATTGGTCTGGGAAGCCTCAGGTTTGGACTGACCATGGTCTTATACAAATACTATTGTACTCACAAACAGCTCGCACACACGGTTTCTCTTGTGATAGTATTTGTTTATGCTTTTCATTCATAAAACAAACTTAAGTGTATGCAATCTAAAGGATTCATTATTATGTATGATATTTGTTTCGTCATGAATGGAATATTAGTCTTTTTGCTTCATATTTCTTCCATTATGATTATTTTTTCCTTTGGAGGGTTTATATTTATCTCAAGAATCTAGTCATATCACTGGGTGCTTTTATTATCTTCCATTCCAATGCTCTACCACCCCCATTAGGGGGCCTCACTATAACAAAAAAAGAAAAAGATAATGGGGGCTAAATCTTTGTGGCATTGTGCAGTTCATTCGTTTCTTTGGTATATTTGGGTGGAGAGCAAACTTACATGTTAAGATTGTCACTTGCCTGTAAGCTTATTATGGGAGGGGATTATATTAATAGTTTGTCTTTGGTGTTGTGCTTTTTGCATTTTCAAGAGTGGGGTGTTTCTGAATGTAATGTTTAGAGAGACTGGGAAGCCGCCACATATTTGATTCTTTCATGTCATATCTCTATTTCCATGTTCTGTAGAATATCTTATCCTCTCCCTACTTGTACTTCCTTCTTTATTTTGTAAATTTCTTCCATTATCAAATTGAAGGATATTTGTCTTTTGTGATTCCTTTAGGCTGTTGAAAAAATAACAGATTCCTGGCACTCAAAGCTTTTGACTTTTTTACGTGTATACGCAATATGTTTTAGCCTGAAAAAGGGAAAAGAAATAAATTTTTACTATTATTTATTTATCTGTAATTACTTTCTGGGAAAAAATATTTACTTTTGTGATTTTCTGAACAAAATCATAATCAAGCTTTCTACAAAAAAAGTGATGCGAGAATGTATTCTCTTATCTAAGTTTCCCTGCATATCATTCCTTGTTTTCAAGTTCTTTTTTCCATGAAACAGGTTTCATGGTCCGTTTATATTATTTTTAAGCAGTAGCTAGACTAATAGCTAACAAATTGAAAGTATAATATAAATCTCATTTGCAGTAATTGAAAATTTGGCAGTATGCACGATTATTTTGCCATGTTGTTTTCTCACTTATTTGTCTGAACAGAGATTCCTTTCAACATATCATATTCACATAAAATTGTTGTCTGATAAATTATCTCCATCTGTGATGCATAAACTTATGTTGTGGAGTATGTGTAGATAATATGTTACATTTGCTAATTCCAATGTTCTAAGTAGATACGAGGCAGTCTCCAGAAATCTCATGTCCTTAATTTCGTCCAG
>Ga0099826_10002396_pt1 | contig 12070 bp, 5 predicted proteins | sample Mtrugardesep15_FD_76830 | JGI IMG/M metagenome (GOLD analysis project Ga0099826, IMG submission 76830) | Root nodule microbial communities of legume samples collected from California, USA - M. trunc garden sep15 | ecosystem: Host-associated > Plants > Roots > Nodule | place: USA: California...
AAGAATTGTTACTTACCGTTCAGCAATTTACCCAAGCATCTAAGTTATCGAGGTAATTTACTAAAGTTAAAACGTTTGATATATAAGAGAGGTGGTTCATGTTATTATTCAATGCCTTAGAAGTCTTGGACGGTTAGCCCATGGACCATTACTAAACTTTCCCCTACTCCCCAAAATAAATGATAATTCTAGTACATTATAAATGTGGCTACATTCTTTTTATTTTAGTCATTTTCAACTTCTTTAACTACAATGTCACCCGATAGATTTTTCTATTTTCAAGATTTACTGCTCTTTTTTAATTTAACAACTACAAACGCACGTGAAAGAGTATGTATGGCTGCGGCGCTGTCTACGGTGTGAGACCTTGATAGGTCTCTTACCAGTGAGAGATCTCATTTTTTTTTTTTTGCAAAATGAATAGGAGCCATTGGATTAAATCCAATGGTTGAGTAAAAAAGGACAAAAATGACACTTTTGTTATTTCATTCTTAAATTAGGGGTATTTTGGTAAAAGCGTTAATCCTTTGCTTCCACCATCCTTTTCCCGTTTTCTCAACCCGCTGTACTGTCCCTTCTCCCCTCCATTCAGGTACCGGTCACCACTACCACCACTACTACCCTCCCTTCTCCAATCAAATTTTTTATTTTAAGAAAAACAATACCTATAATTGAGGATAGAATCCGTACCAAAAAAAATGAGGATGCAAAATCTAAGATAATTAGACAACAATTAAAATCTGAACATAACAACGGCACTGGAAGATCTTAACAGAACGACGGTGGTGGGAGACCGGAGTGGAGTAGATCGACGTTGGGGAGGTGACAGTGAGCAAATGGGAGACGAAAGTGGAGAGATTTGTAGCCGGTGGCTGACGCCGGAGAGATCTCAGTGGTGATAGGGTGATAGAGAGAGTTGAGTTGCAGAGGGAGGTGAGAAACATGGGAGTCAGTGAAAAATAAAGGAAAAGGAAGAAAGAAAAAGAAAAAAGGAAAGGAAAGGACAAAAGAGTAAATTTGGATTTAATCAACCATTGAATTTAATCCAATGGCTCTTACTCATTTTGCAAGGGAAAAAAAAGGAGGTCTCTCACCAGTAGGAGACTGATCAAGGTCTCCCACCGTAGACAGCGCCAAGAAAAACACAAAGATTAAGTTTAACAGAAGATGTAAGATTCTCACAACGTGACAAACTAATATTTGAATCTAGATTAAAATATGTATGCATCCGACATGCTTAAATATGATTATTTTATCTAGAGAAAACCTTCTGAAACATCTTTAGAACCATACTAACTACTTTTTTTAATGAATGTAAGAAATTTCTTTTTCTTTTTTACTTATGCATGAGACTAGAGGGAGTAAAATCTATAATTGCATAAAAAAAATATATCTATAAACCACCATGAACATGGTATGAACTTTTCAAACTAGAGGCATCCGAATCATCGTCACATTTGTTTAGACCCCACTTTGACATTTTCACAATGTCAATGAAAAAGGCAAATGAATTTGGCATTTTTAAAGGACCAAAGAAAACCTCTCCAGTTCCTCCAATCCACGACAGCCTCCAACCTCCACATGATTCCACTTTGCACATTTTCTTTCTACTATAAAAATGATTATTTACCCAACTCATGCACTCCACCATCCTTCTTGCTTCATCCTCTTCACTTTGTCTCTTTAAATTTTGTACTATCCTCAAAAAGTCAGCGCCACCTTTTGTCCTTGATCTATTTTTCTCACTTTCTCTAAGAATTTTTGCTCCTTATTAGTAAGTTGCTTCAATAGACAAAAAAACCACACCAAAAAAAACCACACCAATTTTTTCAACTTTCTAACCACACCCCCCAAAAAATAGTTGTGCTATTAACTATATCTTACTCATTTGCATTTATAACAATGGCTGAGGATTGGGATTTGTTTGCCATAGTTCGAAGTTGCCAATCAGCCACCAATACAACCACAACAGAAAATTCATTTACCACAACAAATACTATACCATCTTCCATTTCCACTTCTAATTTCAACGTAGAATTAGAATATGATGCATTTTCCTTTCCCAATGTAGTGCAACCTATAACCAATGAGCTTCAAGGTCTAAACCAATTATTGACATCTTTTACCCCCACCACCACCACTACTACTAGTGGTCATGGTATCAATCCCAATTCCCCTCCTCATATTGCAAAATACATTGGACAGCAACACCACCATTTTGTCCCTACTACTTCCTCTTCCATTTGGCCTCATTTTGTGCAAGAAACTTCCACTTCTAGCTTCAACAAATTCAATAACCAACAATTACAACAACAACATAATCAACTACAAGCAATTCAGAAGCAAGAATTTCAAGTACCCCAAAGCATCCAGCCTCAAACACCTAGATCAAGAAAAAGGTGGTATAAATTTTTCCAATTTCCACTAATAATTGAATATTTCATTTCTTTACTAAAATAATAGAACTTTTACATACATAAAGCCACCATGGCATAAATAATAGTACATACTACATAGTACATTTACATTCTATTTAAATTTATATATTTCCTTTTTCCTATTCAACAGAAAAAGTCAACAAGGGAAAATGGTGTGCCATGTAACCGCAGATAACCTCTCAACAGATTTGTGGGCATGGCGAAAATATGGACAAAAACCCATTAAAGGTTCTCCATATCCAAGGTACACATATAACTTTAATATAAAAATTAATTTGATACTACGCTAGTTTCTTATCGAAAGACTTGACACTACGTCTTCACCAAAAAATTTAAAACATCGATTACTATAACAAATTCACTCTGACTTTTAGTGCTATTGAACCATCAATTTCTCGGGAAATACTAACAACCTTACACTTTGTTGTTGTATTATTAGGAACTACTATAGATGTAGCAGTTCCAAAGGTTGTACCGCGCGAAAGCAAGTTGAAAGGAGCAACACTGAAGCAGACATGTTCACCGTGACATACACAGGAGATCATAACCATGCGAGACCTACCCACCGGAACTCGCTTGCTGGAAGTACACGAACCAAGTCACCGGTAACACATCCAACCACTTCAATTTCTGGTCAACCCAACAGCTCAACTTCTTCTTGCTCCTCTTTAGCACCAAACTCTTTTGGTGAAGAAGACGAGGACATCGACATGGAAATGGAAACTGATGATGATGGTGAAGATAGTTGTGATATTCCTTCCTAAACATGACCAAGGAAGGTACTAGGTGGTCTTCAAACACTTTCACGGTTGAGTTTTTTTTTCTTCATTTTGTAAATAAGGTTATAAGAAAAATTTGGAGACTATTAGATAAATGTCACAAATGATTTTGGTGCTTTTTGTTTTCTTCTCGTAATATGCACCAAATGAAGTAGTTTAAGAACAATATTTAGGGACATTTTCTAATGTACTCATGGGATTGTTCCAAACGCATATATTTAAATAGTTTTGTTCTTAATTTAAAACTTAAATGCAATAGTTTGTTTTTGAGTTTTGTTGTTGCATCTTTGAGATTCTCTAAATATCACTAATTCACTATGCAATATCAACATTTCATTGCAATGAAAATGTGGATCGTGAGATCTCATGTGGTTCTGATTCTTCATATCAAAGTACCGTACCAATCTTCCACCAAATACCTGCCATGTCAATAAAAGATTTTATAATCGTTTGTTTCTATTGTGAAAACATTTTTTTTATCCATTCTATAGTGAAAACATAAAATATTTAGAAAAAAATGATTTTTTTTTGATCGGGTCAAACTTTAGTTTTATCAATATATTGTTGTCAACATGGCTAGATTGCATGACACAAATATTTAGACAAGACTTAGATTGCGTGTGTGTATGTGAATATGATCAACTTTTTGGTCTTGGATTCCTTCTAGTTTATACTATTGTGGTTAACAATCATATATTGATTATTGAGTGTGTTGAAATGCCAAATGAAACAGAGAAAAGAAAAAGAAAATTAACAGCGACAAATACATATTGATATTTTTTAGGAAAATAAGGCAATGGATCTAATTTAGATAAGCAACAAAAAAAAAGTTGATCAAAAAGAAAAGAATGATCAAGTTTAGTAAGTAACTACCCTCTCTCTATAGAAGATAAACACTCCATCGGCCGGAACAACTCTCAAGCTTGAATATAATAAAATCCTCTTCTTTTTCTTTTTTTAACAAAATAAAATCCTCTTTTTTAAACTATGAGTATATGTGATTGAGTGGTTTGGAATACATGGTGCATCTTGGCCTTTTATAGTTGTTATTATTGCGGAGATTACAACGATCTAAATATATTTAATTTATAGTAATATTTTTGAATGTTTGATGTATTTTGGTAGAAACTTTGAGAAATAAACTTAAAATACGACAAAAAATTTGTGGTAATCAGTGAAACTGTTTTTTTTATAAGAAAACCTATGTGCGGAAGTTGGAGTGGTTTTGAAATATAATTTTACAACTGTTTATACTTGTCATAACAGAGGTTACGATAATATCAATATATATTTAGATTGTGACAAATATTATATATTAGAAATATTTTGTAAATGTATAATATATTCTGTAGAAAACTCAATGAATTAACTCAATATAAGACAAAAGTTTTGTGGAAATTAGTGTAATTGCGTTTCTTTAAAGAAAACCAATGTGCTAGAGTGGAATTTGCAATAACTTTACAACTTTTTACTATGACAATTGTGGCGGAGATTACAACGATCTAAATTTATATTTAATTTATAGCAATATTTTTGAATGTTTGACGTATTTGGCAAAAACTTCGAGAAATTAACTCAGTATAGGGCAAAAAGATTGTGGTAATCGGTGAAACTACGCTTCTTCTAAGAAAACCTATGTGCGGAAGTTGGAGTGGTTTGAAATATAACTTCACAACTGTTTATACTTGCTATTACAGAGGTTACAATAATATCAATGTATATTTAGATTGTGACGAAGATTATATGTATTAGAAATATTTGTAAATGTATATATTCAGTAGAAACCTCAATGAATTAACTCAATATAAGACAAAAGGTTTGTGGAAATCACTGAAACCGCGTTTCTTTAAAGAAAACCAATGTGCTAGGATGGTTTGCAAAACTTTACAACTTTTTACTATGATAATTGTGGCAGAGATTACAACGATCTAAATATGTATTTAATTTATAATATTTTTTTTGAATGTTTGACGTATTTGGTAGAAACTTCGAGAAATTAACTCAGTATATGACCCAAAAAAAATGTGGTAATCAATGAAACTGTGTTTCTTTTAAAAAGAAAACTTATGTGTCGAAGTTGGAGTGGTTTTGAAATATAACTTTTGTTCTTGACCGGTCAGAAGACCAATTCCACGCAACCATGTGTCTTGAACTTATACCGCCTTAAGGCTCCGCGCCTGAAGGAACATGTCAATTTTAATGCACAACACCGCATACAAGCGCGAGAAAATCACCCTACACATGTCTTTTAACTGTCCCTAATCACACGCCGCAAAACCCGGAGACAGTTATTCCCAATGCACGCCTTTATAAGGGTGACATTGCTTCACCCTCAAGGTATGATTCATTTTTCACAACACTTTCTACACGCTCTTTCTCAGTTTCATTACTTACTTGAATGTTGGAGTGTTAACGTGCCTGCAGGCACCTTTCGTTCCACCGCGAAGACTCATCGCCACTGTATCGGAGCACTTTCCGCCACCGTTGCCTCTCATTCATCCTTAACGGACACATCAACTTCACAACTGTTTATATTTGTCATAACAGAGGTTACAATAATATCAATATATATTTAGATTGGGACAAAAGGTTCGTGGAAATCAGTGTAACTGTATTTCTTTAACGAAAACCAATGTGCTAGTGTATAAGATAGTGTTCTATTTACTAAATGGCTAGAAAATGATCACGTCTTTATAATTCTTGGTAGGTTGAATAAAAAACATGAAGTAGTGAGTGGCAAAATATTGGGGAAGATACCGTTATCAACTACTCATGAAATGTTTTCAGGAATAAGGAGCAATAAGGCAATACAAAAAATCGTGATGGGTAACTCATCTCGAAGTTCATAATCTAAATGTACAACTCTTGCTACTAGAAACTTCAATGAAAGTAAGAAGTCGAACAAACATTGGTGTGATAACTGCAAACACGGATGGAATACATGTGAAAGATGTTGGAAACTCAATGGCAAGCCCCCAAGTTGGAAAAAGAAAGGTCAAAGTGAGGGTCAAGCATCCCAAGCAAATAATTGTTATCAAGAGCAACAATCTTCAACTTAGTTTCCACTCACAATGGATAAACTAGATAAACTGTTCAAACTCCTTGTTCTGTAACACAAAAAATGATCATATTTAGTAAAATATTCAAGTCTCTCGAAAGGATAATGATGACAAATAATATTTTAACACAATGTTGAGTGAATACACCCCTACAAAATGAGATTGCAGAAAGGAGAAACCGCCACTGCTTGCCTTTATCCTTTTATTTGAAGATCATCTTCTATGGACTAAATAAATAGGCTTGGAAGCTTCAAGATCAACAGTCCCAAATAAATAAATAAAAGTAGAATTTTCACAATGATTAACACAGTATGGAAGGTAAGAAATGAATGCTGCTAAGTGCTAACACATGGATTTCAGACCCAAAAAAAATTCAGAAATGTGAACGTTCAACAATATTATGTTGCAAGTGTAGGACACGAACATCATTATGTTATTCAAAATAATAGCTCAGGAACCTGATTATCTTGTTCCAATGACATAGTATCAGTTTTCACAATGGCGATACAAAAATATATCAATAATGGAAATACAACATAAGATTAATATGAAATTGGAATTACAAACTATATTAATTTAATGTAAAGAATAAGATTGATGGGTTGGAGAGAACACATAATATGCTTAGATGGGAAAGTGCTGTCTGAAATGTGGAAATACTGCTGAACAATTGTTTTATTAACATGCATCTATTTTATTTTACTTTTCTTTTGCAGCCACCATATGCTCCTTGTTACCTCTTTCTAGCATTATTAATGTCAATATTTATAGGAAAACTGATAACCATAAACTAGTTCACATTGTGACATGAATCTTCAACTTAGGAGCTGATGCTTTTACATCTTTTCCTAAAAAGAGCAATAACATATTCAGCTTTCTAAGAATATTGGTTAATGAATAATTTCAGTCTCAGTAAGTATTGGCATTTTTTTAATTAAAAGCCACAAAAAGTCACCTACCTTGAGGTGCTCAAGATGAAATAAGATATCATTGCACAATTCACCCTCCCATATGCTAAGCACACACAATCAGTTGGATCTAATTCACAATATGGAGCATGCACTTCTCCTTCATTCATCAATTGGAGAGTCAGGAAAAAATTAAGCAAATGAAAATTTGAAATTGAGTAATTCTTATTTAAAAACAATATAATATAAGAAATTAAATTCATTATTTAGAAAAAATTCTACTCATCCAATTTTTCTCATGTTCAAAATGGAAAGTTGTTATTTTCCAAGATAACAATGACATTTGTCCAATTATACGACTCAGTAATCCTTCTAGTCCGAAATAGCATGGAACCTGTTTTAATTGCAAGGGTAAACTAGCTTACTTATGTAACATCAACACTACTTGTTATCTTTCCCCCAGCTAGATTGATGCATACCATAGTTTGGTTTTCCTTTTACCTTGCAACAACATATATGACGCTCAAATTCAAGGATTGTCCATGCAATATATTTAGCAAAATCGAAGGAAATGTTTCTGCATTATGAGTGACCTCTACAAGAACACTGGCCGTCCTTAAAGAAATGGAATCGTTTCCTATCCCTCACAATTATCTCCCTACCAATCACTTGTGTGGAAAGCATTATAAAAGTATGGCAGTGAGGGCAGATCAGTGAATTCTTGTATATACGTATTGGAGCCGTAGATGGTGCATTAAGAATACCATACGCAACTGCCAATTGCTCTGGGTGGTAAAACTTATCTTCATTCTCTTGGTATTGATACCGCCTATTCCTAAATTCAGTTATAAGAAACTCCAGCTTTTCATTAATCTCATCTTCGTTGATCTTCTCTCCTGCGGAGAAGTGATGAAGTCTGCTTCTTATTTCCATCCAGCACTGCCCAGGACTTCTCCTTAAACCTCTTTCTCTCATCAACCGACGTGTCTTCTCTCCAAGATCAGAGAGTCCAGCATTGTCATATAAGTTTGCAAGCAACAGATATATTGCAGGATCAGATGGATCAAGCTCAAGACATCGCCTTGCCATATCTTCTCCCAAAGCAACATTTCCATGTATATTGCAAGCATTTAATAAAGTTTTGCAAATCAAAGAGTCTGGCTTGAAAGGCATTTTTTCAATAACTCCCATAGCTTCCTCTAGGCGACCACCTCTACCAAGGAGATCAACTAAACACACGTAGTGATCCAGTTTTGGTGTAATATGGTACTCTTTTTGCATAGAATAGAAATACTCAAGACCCAGTTCTAATAAGCCGCCATGGCTGCAAGCAGAAATCAGTGACAACAGTGTTATAGAATCAGGTTTAACTCCTGCTAACCTCATGTCATCAAAAGCAGAAAGAGCATGGGATATAAAACCGTTCCAAGAAAATCCAGATATCAAACTGTTCCAAGAAAATGCATCTGGCTCACTTATATCTTTAAAAGCTCTATTTGCATCGTGAATACTGCCACATTTGCTGTACAAGTGAACTAAGCTGTTTGCAACTGAGTGACATCTCTGGAAGCCTGATTTGACAGAATAACAATGCAGCTGCTTTCCAGTTTCCATAGTGCCTAAGCCAGCTGCAGCTGATAAGAAACTTGCCAAGCTAAATTCATCCCTCTTAATCCCATCATTGCACATGTGAATCAAAACTTTTAATGCCATTCCATGATGCCCCTTCTGGTTTAGCCTTGCGGCTAAACATGTGTACGTGATGGAATCTCTAAGATTCATCGTACCAATTACAGACCATGCCTCGTCAGTCATCCCCACTCCAGCATAAGTATCTACAAGAGCATTCCCAACAGCTATATCTATGTCTACTTTTGTTTTTATGATATGTCCATGGAGCATCATCGTTGGAACAAGAGACCTCGTTTTGCTGCAAGCTCCAAGAAGGGCAGACATTGTAAAGGAATTCGGTTTTACTCCTGCTGCTTGCATCTCAGCAAACAACTGAAAAGAATCTTCTAATCTTTTTTCTGCAAAACCAGCAATCAATGAAGTCCAACACATGACATTTGGTGATGTTATCTCTCTAAAAGCTTTCACAGCATTTGTAGTGATGTGGGAGCATTTCATGTACATATCAACCAGTGCATTTCCTATATAAGGATCATCCTCAAGTCCAACAATGATAACCCGCGAATGAAATTGTTCCCCCAAGTCCAATGATAAAATTGAGGAGCTAGCATTCAATAAACTACAGTATGTAAAATTATTTGGTAGGATGCCAGATGATTCCATATCACGAAAAGCACCGACAACCTTTCTAACCTGCAAATTTTGAGTAAATCCAGAGATAAGGGTGGTCCATAAGTACACATCATATTCAGGTGTAAGATAAGAAACCTTAACAGCATCATCCATCTGTCTGCATTTTGAATACATATCAACAACAGCTGTCTTCAACACCAAATTCATTTCAGCACCAAACATGATTAAATGTGCATGCAGCAGTTTCCCATAAGCTAAACCAAGAAAAGAAGACACCGCATCTAATAGTTTAACAAACGTGAATTCATTCGGGTAAACACCAGATTCAATCATTTTAAAATAGATTTCAAAAGCTTCACCCCATTTACCATTTTCCACTAAAGAAGACAACATTGTCGTCCAAGACACAACATCACCACCATCCTTCACCAAAGAAAGCAATTTCCACGCTTCAACACTACAACAACCACACTTAGTATAAAACTCAACCAAAGAAGTTCCAACAAAACGATTCATCTCTAACCCAAGCTTCACAGCAGAACCATGAATACGCGTCCCACATTCAAACTCTCCTAAAGCAGAACATGACTTTAAAGCACTAGACAATGTAAACTCATTCGGATACTCACTAGAACCTAACATCATATCAAACAACTCAAGGGCATCAAAATGATGCTTAGTCTTGGTGTAAGAAGATATAATCGTTGTCCATGATACGACATCTCTGTTAGGCATTTCATCAAACAAGTTGCGTGCTCTATGAGCTCCAAAGGTTTTAGCATATAAAGAGAGTAAATTGTTGGTTAAATACAAATCATGTTGAAGACCAAGTTTGATTATGGGGCTGTGAATACAGATTCCTTCTTTGAGAGAGTTTGAGTTGCAGAATGAAAGAACACGTGAACAAGTTTCTTCGAAGCGGGATAGTGAAAAAATGTGAGTAGCAGTTTTGCTACATAGCATTTGCATGTCTACGCTATGCTACTGTTTCGAGGATTGGTGTAAGCGACTAATTGTTCAAATTTCTCTTGGTCTCAATTTCTGTACCAAGGACAAGAACCATAATAACTAAGTCTTCATTTACTGTTCTATAAATGTTGTTTTTAATTTTTTGTTTTAATTTATAGGAGATTTTGATTTTTTTTTTTATATATTATTTTCATTAAAAGAAGACCAAATATCTGATTTGGTCCCTACAATTTAGTATCCATTCAATCTCTAACAATGAATATACTTACGTAAATTGATCATTAAATTTTTTATATCGGAGATAAATCATTATCTTTGTGGTTATTTCGACTTATTATAACAAATGAATTAATTTGTTCGTATAAAAAAATGTCAATGATTAATGTAAGTAATTTTTTTGTCATGGAGTGAATTATTTTTATTTTTTCAAATGTGATTATAGAGTGAATTATTAGGTGGTGAGAAAACTATATGGGAGATCAAATTAAACTATGCACGTCCATAAATTTATGTAGAATTACATAATGAATCTCATTGAAATGGTAGACTTTAATATATTTTTCGTTATTTATTTTTTAATGAATATTTGTTTTGGTGACATTTCTTTTTTTATTTGTGTTAGTCTTTTATCTTTCCTAAATGTTGAACTACTTTTTAGAGTTCTTAAATGTTGAATGTTATTCCTTATACCATGTATCTTAAATGTTGAGTCTTTATCTATCATGTATCCTTATTGAAAGGTTTTGCACGTAATATCATCCATTCATAACTTTTTTTTCAAACAATTAGGGTTAGAAATAGGTCACGCCAGGTTTTGATAGGCCTCAACTTGGCCTACGAAAATTGTTGCAAGCTTGAGCGTGACTTATGGTCTTTTATAGACCTATTTTTTTTGTCTGGTTTGACCTATTTAAAAGTATGGTATAACCTGAAAGTCTATTTACAAGCCTACTTCATATTAAAGTCATTAAATATTCAATTTTATCTCCTTCTAAATAAGCTAAATTTGCCTTAAAGCATATTTCAGTGTAAGGCTTGTTTATCATTATAAGGCCTTAAAAGCCTATATCACTATAAGACATCAAATCCTATTTAAAAAGTCCATTATTTGAGTTTTTTTTCTTGATGTTTAATATAAATTATATTTTAGTATAAATAAAAAATAATTTTTTATAATATGCATAGGCATGCCTATCAGGCTTCGTATGCTTTTTTAATAGCCTAAGCCTGACCTACTTATTTAAATAAGCTTTTTCAAAAGCTTAAGCCTAACCTTTTTCATAAACAGGCCAGTCCAAGACAAACTTAAACAGGTCAGACCGTATGTCCCTTTAGGCCGACCTAGCCTATTCCCAACCCTACGAACAAGTCTCACCTCTCATCTTGTCGCTCTTTACCATTTCTATGTTTTTTACCAAAATAAACAACATAAGTCATCCATGTCTCTTTAAAATCATTACTTCTTGCAAAATATATGTCCATTTCTCATTTAAGATCAATCATATTTTTAAACAACTTAAACACTTGACACTCGGACTCTAATACATAGTAGTTCATAATAGAAGGAATATTCAATATTTAAAAAAGATAAAAAAAAAAAAAAACTAAAATGAATTAAAGTAGTAAGTGAAATATAGAGAAGAGAATATTTA
>Ga0099826_10002397_pt1 | contig 12068 bp, 4 predicted proteins | sample Mtrugardesep15_FD_76830 | JGI IMG/M metagenome (GOLD analysis project Ga0099826, IMG submission 76830) | Root nodule microbial communities of legume samples collected from California, USA - M. trunc garden sep15 | ecosystem: Host-associated > Plants > Roots > Nodule | place: USA: California...
TGAATATTTTAAGGGAGTTTACTCCAATGTATTGGTAGACCAGCACAGAAGTCTTGTATATTTTCTTAGTAGTGCATCTGCTGAAGTATTTGCCAATTTAGCTCTATGTCCATTTGAAGCTGTTAAAGTCAGGGTTCAAGCACAACCTAGTTATGCTAAGGGCATGTTTGACGGCTTTCCAAAGGTATATGCAGCAGAAGGCGCACGAGGGTAAAGAAAGATTTCAATATGTTCGTTTACTACTTGATATGCATCTGTCTTTAGGAGATGATTTTGATTATTTATCTTCTATTTTGTGTACTGCTTGCAGGTTCTACCGTGGACTTGTTCCACTTTTGGGTCGAAATATTCCATGTAATTTCATTATCTCTTAAAACTTTATTTAATCTTGCATTAGTTTGGGCTATACAACTTTACATTTAAAAATTAACGAAACATGAACACTATCTTTATGCTGGCTGCCATTCTATCTTGTGAAATCTTCCAGCATATAATATAATTGTATGCTTAATGTTGTTTAGCTGGAAATTGGTTGGCTTAATAAAGATGTTTAGCTGAAAAAAATCTATAAAAAAATTTACGCCTTGCTTTTCTCTTTGGTATATGTTTTGGTATCTTTATCATATCTGGCCTACTTAATGTCCGGAAATTTTCTTCATTTGCTTTTGCTGAATCGTTTATTGTTAGTCACATGCTGAGGTCTGAGAAACTATTTGATTGATCAGGTTATAGGGCATTAGTTACCTGTTGGTTGATAAACTAAAATGATTTTTAATGCTAAAGTAACATTAGCTATTATAAGCTATGCATGCTAAGTATTCAGCCTATTCTTTTGGATTATGTTGTAAATTGTTATGTTTCATGTGACTATGTTATAATAGTGAAATAGATGTTGAATTATAAATTATAAAATAACAATAAACTTCTTTAAAGCTAAGCATGGTGAGGGTTCAGTATATTCTTCTGGATTATGTTGCAATTATTTTGTTGTAACTACGTTCTTGTGACTAAGTTCCTATGATGGTGATGAAATTTGTAGTTTCAGTGATAGTGAGCTATGAGTCTATAACTCATGCACATGTTCATCATTGAACTGAATATTGAGTATCCTGTTTTTTTTGTTGGACAGTTTCCATGGTTATGTTCTCAACATTTGAGCATTCTGTTGATTTTTTGTATCGTAATGTTGTCAAAAGAAAAAAGGAGGAATGTTCAAAAACTCAACAACTTGGTGTGACATGTTTAGCTGGATATACCGCTGGATCCGTTGGTAGCTTTGTTTCTAATCCTGCTGACAATATAGTAGCTTCTCTTTATAACAGAAAAGCTGATAGTCTTGTGCTGGTATTTGCTTCTTTGCAATTGCATTTGGTTTATCATTTATGATACTTCCTTCAGTGATTGAAGCTGTTGTACTTGAATTGTACTAATTGTGTTCCACTTATTTTATGGCAGGCTATCAGAAAAATTGGGCTAGCCAATTTATTTACCAGGAGTCTTCCTATTAGAATGTTGCTGGTTGGTCCTTCTATAACTTTGCAATGGTTTTTCTACGACACTATCAAAGTTTTAGGCGGACTGTAAGTGCATTACTTCCTAAACTTTTAAGTCATATTTATTCTTTTAAGTCATATCTGTGGATAAAAACAAAGTAAAAACAAAATTGGAGAAAGATAGACACCATTAAAATTTAATGAAATTTTGTCTGAAATAACTGTTGATTATTGAGTTTGAAAGTGGACCTTAATGTTAGAGGCAAAGTAGTCAAAATCGAGATTTTACTTAGGATCGGAATGGGGGGTGAAGATTGTAAGTCGTGGGATTGTAAGATCATACAAAGTTGATAAAATTCATCTCTCTCTCTCTCTCTCACTCAACCTTTCAATCACTACAAACACTTAAGCAAACTTAAATTCAAAATCCATAAGGGGAGAGTGCAGGGGATGTGCAGGGGAAAGTAGTCTTAGAGTTGAGAGAGAGGTGGGGATGGGAAATTGCAGAGAGATGCCCGTGTTAGGGCTTCCATTTTCATCCAGAGAAATAGGTTTTCTAGCAACCAGGTTGCAGAAATGGACCCACAAAAATGATTGCTGATTGAGTACTGCTCATGTAATAATTGTTCCGAAAGTCGTCTGATGTTACTGGTCCTGCGTATAAGCACTACAACCTACCAAATTGAGTGTCATGAAATCTAAAGATCGTAAAATCGTACGATCTTACGAGTAAGATCACAATTTTGACTGTGGTTAGAAGATATGTGTTAGGAGGAGTCCCACATTGAGCACTTTTATCTACTCAATGTGGGACTTAAGTCACAACTCACAAGGCTCTCCCACCTAATGGACTAGTCTCTTGGGTTCGATTCTCTTCATGTGCTTAAGTCCTAACAATACGACATATATTATTGTATCTCGAAATTATAACAGAGCACATTTTATCTCTTAAGGTTATTTGTGTATTTCTTAGTCATTATCATGATTTGTTTCTTTATTTATTTAGGATTTGACTCTAGTATTAAAGTAAGGGTTAGTGTTTAGCCTTTTTCTTTTGTTTGTGTTTTAAAGCTCTCCTCTGTTGTGTCATCCTCGTATTGTTTTTTTAAGCTATCCTCCGTTGTGTGATCTTTTTGGCATGTTCATAATCTCTCTTATGCCGTCTCATCTTTGTCACTCTTTAAGAATCTTTCAGTTTTAGTTTGATACTATGACTTTCTCAGTTGCTGTTTGATGTTGATATTGATATTGTCTCAGTTGCGGTTTGAATTGGTTTTGCCTCCGTTGCAGTTTGGCAATGGTATTTTTGTCTCTGGCATTTTGGCACCATTGTTTTTGTCTTAGTTGTGGTTTGTAAAGTGATCCATTGGTGGACACATTTAGTTTTTAAGGATCTTGTTTAACTATGAGAATAAAAGTGAGACGAAGAAATAAGCAATAAAGGTTCTGCCTTTATGGAAGTAAATGACGCAAGTGACTTCATTTGATGAAGAGAAAACAAAGTAACACTTTGTTTTCTTGTAAAGTTGGCGCACATAATAGTATTGCATCACAATATAAATTTTAATCGATAGTTATAGAATGAATATTAGAAAGGGATCCTTCGGATTGAACCTTTAACCTTAAGTGTGCACAACTTCGTTTTGGAGAAAAGGGAACAAAGAACAAAGCTTTGTCCCCTACAAATATATTAAAAGACAGAACAATGAAAATAGCACAGCAATAAGAAGTAAATAAATAACAAAAGCTAAAAGATTGATAAAGATAGATATGAAATAAGGCGCTACATTCTTAGAGTGACAGACCGGGTTAGTTTAAATAGTGGAGGCTATTCATAATAAGGAGATAGTGGAGGCTATCCCAAAACAAGGAGATTACAAGGTTATTTATAGAGTTATTCAATAGTGGAAGCTATTCATAATCTACTAAAGTAGCACCTACTGGCAGCTAATGAGGACTGATCTAGCACAAAACCAAGGCCAAATACAAGTAGTTTAAGAAAAATCAAAAGAAAGCCTAAAATACAAGAAATTCGTTAATTTCTATTCAACTTCAAGCTCCTATGTCTCCATCAGTTAGGCATCAATATTTTTCGTAGCTGCATCTGTCTTAGCTGCAACTTGGTCTCGATTCTTGTTCCATATGTGATTTGTCCCAGCTAATTTTCAAAATCAAATTATATTATTTGGTTATTTTTCACTTTCAAAGAATACATTTGTAGTAATCTTAAAAATTGTAAGGTTTAATTTAAGGGGTATTGTTGGAAGATATGAAAATATCTTATAGTATCTTAGATCATCCCTTGAGATTAGTTTCACATTTTTTAGTTAGGATTTGGGATCTTGTATTAGTATTGTTGAGAGTCCCACAATGGATGTGATATGTCCAGGAAGGTGTTTATAAGTGGGAGACTTTCTTTGCCTTACAAGCCTATTTTGTGAGGTTGAGTTCGATCCAATCTGAATTCTAAGGCGGTATCAGAGACTATCCTCGATCCGTTGGATCAATTGTAATCAGAATACTCAGCTCATGTTGTAGATGTCTATTCCTAGCCATGAGGGGCTTATGTTGAGAGTCCCATATTGGATGTAATATGGCCAAAAACAGGGTTTATAAGTGGAAGACATATGTCACCTTTCAGGCCGGTTTTATGGGGTTGAGTTGAGTTAGACCCAATCCAAATTATAAGTATAAAGAAGGGATAGTGTTTAGTATTTTTGCATGAAATAATAACCATCAATCATATCAAAACCGTATTCATCATAATCTGAAGTTTTTATCCTTTCTCTCCTCTTTTTATCTTAAAAAATCCTATAACTTCTTCGACACTTAATAGACTGGGTCTTTAATTTGTAACACAAACCATCATTACCTTCTGCTTGACCTAGTATATATTAGGCTGACTTGGTGGCAGGGGATTCTGGCAGTTGATCATATTAATATGTGAGTTTTTAACTGTCGAGATGGAAAAGAGATGCTATTTATAAAGAATGATGGAGTTATATGTGCAAGACTTGGCTTCAGAAAGAAGTGAACTTTATCTTTTGACTCCAGTAATATAATGACAAAAAAATATAATGCAGAAGAAATTAAAAAATAATGTCACAAAGAATGTTATCTGATGATAAGTTTGCATAGGTGTCCTGTATGTAATAAAGATTTTTTAGGTTTATCTATCTTAGATTTATGCTGTCTAGTGTAGCTGTCAAACAGATCCTGGCCCACTCGGCCTGTATTTTATCATGGGCCAGATAAGGCTGGTCCACGGCACGGGCTTTGGGCGAGTCCAATTAAATATAAAAAAATAGTTTTGGCCCGACCTTTTTGAAAAATAAATGGCCCAAACTAAAAAAATTAGAAATCCCTCTCTTATTCTCTCATTGGTTGACCGTGTGAGTAACTCAATTCTTCTTGCTCATGCTTGCTCATGCAAGAGGGAGGGAGGGAGGGGAGGGGAAGGACACAGTATTGTAACCGCCGTTCGTGCTTTCAGCGAGTTCTTGTCTATCATGTCATGCCATTGTTTCAATCGACCTATATATGTTTTTTTATATATCAATGTACATGTTTGCGTTCAGAGCTTTTCTTTGGACTGCTATATGATTTTAATTGTTATGTATAAGGGAATCAATTTAGGGGCAATGTTATTTTTTCGTGAAGGCATGTTTATTTGATGGATGTTATGTGCTATGCATTTACATTGATTTACATATGAGCATAAATGTTGGTGCATTCCGTATCAATCAAAATTTCACATAAATGGTACACATATTTTAGTAATTGAAGTCTTTGAAAGAAATAATTTGTGTCATTTATCTTTTGGTGTCTGTGATAAAAGAGAGTAGTTTTGTTGAAATACGGGTCAAACTGGTTCATCGGGCCTCATAGCTCGTTCTTGTTTAGGTTGGGTTCAATTTTAGTTGTCCATGTAACAAGCGGGCCGGCCCAATCCAGTTCATTTATATGTGCTAGCCCACTGGACCGAGGTGGACTGGGGCCTAGGATGGACTTATTTGACAGCTCTACTGGCCAGTAGTAGTTTGATTTTACATTCAGATTTATTTGATAAGCTCAAAATCAACTGTAAAAAATGAAATCTAAGCATCTTGTGGCCTGCATTTATGTTACTAGTTTACTACACACCTAAAGGATTCACATGGGAAATGTTGTGCTAAATTAACCTGAAGTACTCCCTCCTCTCCTCCCTCCAATCCTTTTTTTTTTTATGGTAGATAGACGAAATGGCAAAGCCATTATAAACTCACACACACAAGTGGAGGTACCAGGGTTCGAACCCTAGTCATGGCGTCCGGCCTAATAATTTTGGCATTTTGCCAGTTGAGCTAGGACTTGTGGACTCCTCCCTCCAATCCTTATTATAAGAAGTAAAATAAAATAAAAAAACATAAAAACCAATGTAATGATTAATTATTGTAACTCTTTGAATATTTTTACAAATATACCCTTATAGATAACTGTGAAACACTGAATACATTCGCTAATATTAAAGAGACAAATCTTAAATGAGGGGTAGAGAAGTCCTTTACGCAATAACTACACATTAAAAGTTGCAACGTTTTCTTATAAATAAGATCAAATTATTTTTTGAAAATTTTGTTATAATAAGGACTGGAGGGAGTACTAAACTTCAAAAGTATATATACTCTATTTTCTGATTTTATTTAAATATTTTGAAACCTTGCAGGCCAACTAGTGGTGAAGTCGCAGCCGGCTTAGACGAAGGGTCTGGCTAGATTTAGAGAAATATTCTACAGTCACACTTTTTTGTTGGCTGTGTATGATTACAAGACATTTTATTGTATACACAGGAGTAGTTTGCAGAAGTTTTGTTTTCTTCTTGTCATTATATCCCTTCATTAAGTTTGTAGAAATATGGTTCAGAAAACTCAAAAAATGTTTGGATGAGATTGTCTAAATATTTTTGAGCTTAGCTAGTGGTTTCTGTTCAAATCCGATTCTTATGTAAGCAACAACGTCCAACTCTAGGGGAAGAACTTTGCTACCCATGTTGTCCTATCCGACACGAAAGATTAGTCTTTACAGTTGCCGATGAAATCATATATGTTGGAACATCTACTAGAAGTAATGTATCATATTGAGATACAGAAAGAACAAAAAAAAAAAAAAAGATTTATTAGCAATGCTTGTGCTGGCAAGTTCCCATTTTTGTTTTTGGCCATGCTTCTTGGTGTGCTCCACTCAATTATCTTATCTTGAATTCTTGTAATACTCATAAAAAATCTGTTATCTACTCATTAACATTATCTTGGTCGTTTTCACTCTTTCCACAATGTTTTGATATTATTGTGATGCTATTTCTAACACATGAAAAACAAAATTTCACTGTTCAATAGATGATGTAAATAGAAACATCCATGTCAGCAAAAAATTATTTGGAACTGTTTTGAGGACAAGTTAGATTTGTTTGTCATTATCAACATTAACCAAATGAAACATAGAAGACACCATTATTGAAAGTGTTGGTAACAGCAAGCTAATAAACTCACGAGAGGGTAGAGATTTGAAGAGGGGACACACACTGTGTTGTCACCATTCATCAAATGGCTTTAAAAACTCACCGTGATATGGTTTGTTATTGAAGGTGCAGGTTTCACTATTGGCTATGTGACATGTATTGTGTCATTATCAACTGCGAAATTTTTGGAGCACAATGAGTCGGTCCCGTTTATATATTGTCCTTTTTAACTCCTAATTCATGATCATGTCAAGCCAAATTGTAGCCATAAGGTAGGGTTATGGACCCAACTATCTCCCTCTCAACCCTCATAACAATGACACATACCTGAATGGTGAGAGGTGAGTAGCATTGACAAGAATACGAGTATCAAATCCTTGGTCGGTTCGAAGTTTACCTCATATTTGCAAAATCGGTTTGATATAGTAGTCGACTATCGAAATTTTACAAGAGAGGATACTATCCGCGTTGAACATGTGATTTAGAAAAGATTCATAAACTAAATTAAATTGGACTTAAAGTCTAACTCAATCTTACAAAACTAAATTATAAGATATGATCCGCTTAATAAACACTATATAGGGTTTATTTCTAGATTATGTGGGACTTTTCTAGCATACAACACAAACTTTGTATTTTTTTGTTGTACCAGCATACAAGACAAGACATGAGTTTTTTTTTTCAAACACTACGTGAATTTTGGACCACATAATAATAAAGGTAATTCAAATGACAACAAAAAATTTGTATAACTCTCAAGTTAACAAGAGTTTCAGACAAACAATAAGCAATATAGGTACACTTTATGTGGATTTTACGTGTGCTGTTTATCTCGAAAATAACATTAATCGTTTTCACTTTGTTACTAAGTTAAATTCTTGAGTTATCCCTCAAGCTAAAATCTAAAACAAGTAAACTCTATCTTCTATTCTGCTTAATGCTACAAAGTACTCAAAAGACCATTCCAACTTGTAGCTTGGAATGTAACGAAAGATACAAATTCTACGACTCTAATAAAGGAAAAGACCCAAACACCCACCCCAACAGAAGTAAACCATCAAAAATTAAAGGCAACTCCAATTGTGTAAAGACAACCCAACTATTCATATGGTCACTATTCCGAGCAAAAACTTGCGTCAAATTTGTCATTGTTGTTGAGAAACATGACTTTAGTAAATTTAACTTGTGTTGTATATGAATTCTAAAAAAATTACACTTAACTAACTTTCTTAATCATCGCATATTAATTATAATAGTGATCAGATAGAATATTTGTTATATGATTAAGTGTATATGCAATTAAAAGTCAAATTTCAAACACTTGGTCATCTACTATGTCATATATCACAGGTAGATTCAATATTCTTCCTTTGATTTCTATCAAAGAAACTTATTTACAAAATATAATTAACAATGATTTTGAAACTGGGAGAACAATATTCAAATGATTATAGAACACTATACCAACACTATACCAATTGTGAGGATGAGTAATATCATAAACAACTTCTACGTATGAAAACGACAGTCATCACTGTCAGAGATTCAAACGATTTTTAAACACGGATTTAGATTTTCTCCATTAAAAATTCTTCGTAGATCATTTGTGACACTTATCTACTTTAAAAGACACCTGAAATAGATCCCAATGTAGGAACAAAAGTGTTGATAACAGTTATACATCTACATATACTCTCCTGGCAACCAACTAAGCTGCCATATCTTAGAGGGGCACACGAGAATCCAACTGTAACTTAACTAATTATTTAATCAACAAATAAGCTAAGCCTATTTTTCAACTAACTTTGATCTTATCCTATCCTCAAGCTTTTAGATCTTAATGTTTCCTAGTTATACTTACAAAAAATTATCTTCTTTTTGAAGATTTCCCACATTAGCATGAACCTTTCCAACAACTATCCTAATATAAAACATTAATAGAACTATTTTTGACTTGGTTACTGTTCTGCCAACGCATTACGCAATGTGTGACTCAATTGGGTAGGGATTGGATTGTCACGTAATGAACAATTTCATTGAACTCATTGAAAATTGAAATGACCAATGATTAAAGAATTGTTAGAAGTTGAAGAACTTTGTGCCTGCAGGTTCTGTATCATGCCCTCCGATTATTCAATACTAGTAGTAGTACTTTGATTAATTAATTAGATGTCATTTTCTATAAAAATAATAATAATAATAATTTGATTAGATGCTATTTGGTACTCCATTTTCTATTGAAGAGAACATTGTTTTTGGTTTTTTAAGAAATTTAATACAGCACTTTCTAACATACTAATATTATGTACTTGTAAAGAAAATACTAATATTTTATATTTGTTAACTTATCCTAAAGACAATTGCTAACATTTTTCCTAAATTACTAATATTTTGAGTACTAGGTCAATGAAAATGGAGTATATTTTAAAAAGTTGTTAATTAAATTTACTTGTTAATTTATTAAAATAACCTTAAAAGACGTACGTATAGAAAATGAGGGATCACATTGAATAGTGACAGTTACCTTAAAAAATATGACAAAGTGTACCCGTAAACGTTAAGCAGGCATGACTCAAGTGTATTTTTTTGCTGGCTCTCACTTTCCCTTTGCACATGAAAGCTAACCCGTCATTAATTAACAATTATGATAATTTGATTGGCCAAATTTTTTATTGATTAGTGAAGTGGCAACTAGGGAGGACACCCTAAAGCTATGGGCTAGGCGTCAATGGTATGTTGAAATTTCTAGACCAATTCAAAGGAATATTGCACAAGCTCAATTTCCAGTTTGGATAGGTGATATAGAAATTAGAATGAAATGAAATTGTACTAATTACAACATTTTATCGTATACCACCGATCCAAACATATTGGTAAGATTTTTTTTTGGTTACAACATATTGATAAGATTTTTGCTCAAAAAGAAAATATTGATAAGATTTATGAGAAGAGTATTCAATAAAAAAAAAAGTTCAAGTATAAGATTTGAACTCTCACTCGTAATATGGTAAACATATAATTCAGCTTTTTAGGATCTATTAAAACCTGAATATGAAATAAAAGCTAAACTAATTTAGCACTTGTTTGGATCTACGGCAAAACTCCTATTATCACGACCCAATGCATTTGTGCTATAAATTTTATGAAGCTATAAAATAGAGCATAAGCTTGAATGTTCGTTGGGTAGGATTCCATCGTGAATACAAACATGCACTTCGTAATTATTTTAGATTGAATCTTCAAGTTAATCGAATTATTAGTTTGGTTCTTACACTTTAGTCGCATCATGACCTCTAATGATTTAAGTTAATGAAATGGATTATTGAGTTATATGTTACAATTTTCAAACATGCATTTATCAATTCGTATAATTATTCATGAACTATTTTAAACATGTATTTTTTTCTTTTATTTTTAAGTCCAAATATGTCAACGTCTGTATATTTTGTAGAGAATCTTACCAGTATAACATGTATGATCCAGGATTTACAGGTACATTCACTTATTATCTTACAAATAAAAATGTTTAAAAATTACTACAATTAAAAACATGTTTGAATGCACCACCACTTACGTGTCAAAAATTATGATACGCCACCACATGTAATGTTTTTTTAACTCTCACAAATTGGACAATTAAGTGAATAAGAACCAAGAGCTGAATCAATTGGTTTGGTCTATCCCACATGTATGTGTTTGACATTTGTTTATATTTGATTGAATTGATGGAAGGAATTATTGGCCACCATCCTCATCCTAGTTGCCAGCGTTAGGAAAAAGCTGTCTTGGCTGATTTATGGTAAACTTTCCTCTTCATCTCATGTATATTGCATGATTTTGTGGACCCTTTCGGTATAAACTAAGTATCCTTTAAACGTAACTGTAAAAACTAATCTCTTAAGTCTTGTAGGATCCAAACGAGCAGTAAATTTTCCTTGTATGTTTTAACGCTTATAAACGCGAGATGCTTATACTTTATAGAATTTAGAAATTGATCTTTTAATTTCATGTAAACACAATTTATAATTATCTCTTTGTTGATTACAGCCTTATTTGAACTTTAAAATATCGATATTATATATATGTGACCATCTCTATCACTTTGTCAAACAAAAATCTCTATCTCTTACTCTATATAGAAATATCTTCCATAACTCTTAGTCATTCTCAAAATTCATATAAAGATCGCATTCAACATTAACATCATGTTCAAGAATTATTTTTCAATTATTATTGTTAATGACGTGTGATATTAGACCAACCAACTTTCAAACCATAGCAAATTTGGGAAGATTTGAAAGGAACTTGTATTTGCCAAACTAATGTCATATTGACAAATAATTCTAAAAGTTTGGATCAGTCAATTTTGCCAATTTTTTTTAAAAGAATAGACTATCCCTTCTGATTAGTCTATTTCCGCAAATAAATTGACATTTTTATGAAAAAAAAATCATAAGCATCATTTTTAGTATGTGGCTTATAGGTACCGACAAATGAGTAAGATCAAACAAGCAGAGCATCATGTTAAGTGTAGTGTTATAATTTTGAAGGCAATATTTAAATACTAGTTATACATATCGTAAACTTTTCTCTTTTGTTAATGATATAAAGAAACTGAACTATTCTACGATCGAAGACGTAAACACAATCGACTAAATTTCTTTACCAAATATTATGTGTTCAATATTTACGTTATCGCCTTTTTAACATTTTGTAACGAGTCGTCGTTCAAACACATGCTAATTGTAAGTCTGTAAAAATGTTTAAGAAATTGTCATTTAATTATAAGCATGTAAAAATGTTTAAGAAGTTGACAACAAGATGATCTCCAATTGAGAGCTTAATGAGGTGCTAAGTAAGTTTACAAGTACACTCCGTTATAGATTATATGGCCATGAGAACTAAGTAGCTGTTTGTTTTAGCGGTGAAAAGGAAGAAACATACAGTAAATCTAAAACTTCAATGTTTAGCTTCATAAAAATCACGGCAGAAAAATATTAAGATACGAAAAATTGAAGACGCACATTGTTTCAAACACAATTTAAAAAGAATAAAAACTAAAAAAAAAAAAAAAAAAA
>Ga0099826_10002399_pt1 | contig 12065 bp, 7 predicted proteins | sample Mtrugardesep15_FD_76830 | JGI IMG/M metagenome (GOLD analysis project Ga0099826, IMG submission 76830) | Root nodule microbial communities of legume samples collected from California, USA - M. trunc garden sep15 | ecosystem: Host-associated > Plants > Roots > Nodule | place: USA: California...
AAAACCATATTTTTCATTTTCACCTTTAAATATGAGGAATAAAGTGGACAATCTTATATATAGATCAAATTGATTTGTTTATCAAAACCATATTTTTCATTTTCACCTTTAAATATGAGGAATCAACTTCGTCCAAAAAATAAAAACTATGAGCAATCTACTATTTAATAAAAGTGATAATGGCAATGTTACCATGAGAGAATGTAGCAGATGATGGCGCAAGTGGTTGAGCGTCCGGGGACGAGACCTTTCCCGCAGCAGAAACATCTAGTGATGAGGTTAAGGAAAACTTGATTTACAAGAAGGAAGGAGAAGGCCACAAATCCGTAAAAGGTGGAAGCATCGGTGGTGTAAACGCAGATAGTTCCGTCGTCGTTGGGAAGCTCTTCAGCCTGAAAAGGTAAAGGGATTAAAGAGATTTCAGAAACAATAAAAAAAAAAAAAAAGATTAGTGGTGTGAGTTAATGAGAGATTAGGGTTACCCAGTAACGATTTACTTCGGCGCGAAAAGCATAGAAAAAAGCAAAGAGATGAGCAAAGATGATGATGAGCAAAGATGATGACTTCGTCCATATTTTTCATGATTTCGCATTTCTTCGCAGGGTGATACCAAAGGAAACGGGATTCTCATAATATGCACTAATTTTTTTTTATTTTTATTTTACGAAATGCTACTTTTTTTGGTAACTAAAGGGAAGAACAAAAAGGAAAGAAAAAAAAACGTTGAGGGTGCTCTTTCTCTTAGAAATCGTGGTTGCCCTAACACAATCTCACAAAACCGGTTTAAATGAGATGATGAAGGTCTCTTCTTACTTAACCAAGGTCATGGATTCAAATCTACCATTGAGCATGCAACAACGTTAAAACTCTAAGGAGAGTTTGCCGCTCATTTAGGTCCCACAATGCTCGATGGATTAGGCTTCGCAGTTGTGCGAGCAAAGGAAGTCAGTTTACGCCAAAAAAAACAACAACAAGGAAAGACAAGGAAAAGACCCAAACTAGGGTCGAACAAAATAACAAGGCTACTATCACTTAGAACACCCTTTTTAGCTAGGCATTCAGTTGTTATTTACTTTTTTTGGGATTTTTTTTTTGTGTTAACAAGAGATACGACTATAATCCAAAGTTCGGTTACGAGATAAATAAAGTATGATTAAGAATTGTTTCATTCATAAATAAAACTAGGTTCGTTCTCCATAATAATTTGTCCTTGGTGAAACTCATTAACCACTTGAAGTAGTTGCTTGATTAAGTGTTAGTTTTTGATTCATCTACTATGTTATTGTGTTAATTTAATCGATAATACTTTTTGAATGTTATAATTAGACCCTCAACACAAGCCAAACGTTTTTATAATGACAAATGTTATAGTGTATTTGGATCGAGGAATGTTTTAAGGTAATGTAATAGTTTAAGGAATTTAAATCTTTTTAGGTAAAATTCATTGTTTGGACGATAATTTGGAGAATTTTTAAAATTATGGAAATTTATTAAGTATTTTGTCCAACGATAATTTCAAATGACACGTAAAGCCTAAAATTTCGAATTTCCTTTTTCATAAAATTACTTCAAATTTTGCATTTTGGTCCGTAAGTTTTTCAAATTGACCCCAATAAATTATCAAAAATATTTAATTTTAATTTTAATAAAAGGAAAATTATATGAATTAAAAACAAGGAGATACAAAGATCGTGGTCATAAGAGATAACTCATGTACAACTCAAACATGAATAGAGAGTGAAAAATCAAAACAGGTGGATCAACTCTAAACTATCCTAACAAACAATCATTACTCACAAACGTAACGCGAACCCGCGTGCATGTGCGTAACCAGATCACTAAAGAAGATGAATAATAAACATCTACAAAGAATAACCATCGTTCATAAATGGCGAATGTAACAACCACAAACAGAAAATCAAGGTCCATTTACCAAGAACTCCCTGAATCAAGCAGCGTGCATAAAAGCTCGTTTGAGCAAAATAGTTTAAAAACAGTCACAACGACTAAGACGGATAAAAAGTTGGTGCCATAGTGGAGGCAGCCCTAACGCCTTGAGACCTATAGATCTCAGCAGACCATGAACATCAGAGAATTGAAGAGTACACATAACACTAAACACAATCATTTTCAATCAGACACGTATAATCATATATCAAGGGATGAGTTTATTACGTTAGCATCCAAAGTCCTTCTTAGGATAACAAAACCAAATTAAGGAGATCCTTTTGGGTTTACGTAATCAACCACCACAAAAGAGGTCATATATACGAAGCTACTTAATCTCTAATTAATAATAAAAAAAAAACACAACTGAAGATCTACGAAAACAAACCTTCCACCGACGAAGAAGAACGACAACCCACACACAAAAACAACTCGACACAACGACACAACGACCACGACACCGACGGCGGAAACAACACAAGGAAATGTGAGGCTGAATGGAACACCTGCCATTGTGAGGACAAACAGAACATCCACCACACAATGATCCACTACCGATAAAACCAAGAAAAACAGCCCAACACCACAAGTACGATGACAACACAATGATAGAAGGGTGATAGCGGCGACCTTGTAGCGAAGTGGTGGAGGTTGTCGACGGAGAGGGATAAACAAATCTACAGGGGAGAAGAAGGCACGTATGAGAGGCCCTGTCGCACCGTCCCTCTGAGAGCTTACATTGGAGCAAATGAAGCTTGGCTTTGTGAGGGAGAGGCGCGGGGAATCTAGTTTCTCGAGAGTTCATAGAGTTTCGATTTTTTTTTTCAATCGCCGTCCATATATACTCTCAAGTGATTAAGGTTCGGGAAATTTTTAAAAAATAAAAATTGTAAAAGTAGCCCCTCAAAGTTTAGCTTTATTTTTCAATTTTCAAAGTTGACCCAAAAATTTAAGAATTTATAAAAGTAGCCCAAAAATAATAGCAATGAAATTATTTATTACTCTATCCAAACACAAATATTTAAAAATAATGAAGACAATTCAATTGAATCATTAGCATTGCTTATAATTCTAATTTCTCTAAAATTTCAAATGACTTCATCTAAATACACTCAGTCGGGTTAGTTATTAGATTAATATTTTCTCATTTGTTCGGATTTATAAATAGGATCTCCAAATCTTTATCTCATAGAACAAACCAAATTGACCTATCCACCCCACACACGCCAACATATATTCTGTCCCCATATAAGTTTCAATTTTATAAAAATGAATATAAAAATTTGTTATTTACATTATTAACTTTATGAAAAGAATTCACAGAAAAAAAAATTAAACAACTTTATGAAAAGAATTCTAAAACACAAAATATATTAAAATACGCAATGCCAAGCCCTTGGCCCATTGAGTGGAATTGGGGATTTGCATTTTGGACACTAGCATAAAATACGTTTTTCTCTATTATTAGTACTAAAAATTCAGGAAAATTAAATTTTATCTCGTCGACGATTTTGGAATATAATATTTAGTAATCATAACTATAAGTGATAGAAAAAAAAATTCTTCAAAAAATAACTATTAATTTTAGAATTTGATGTGTTGACAGTGCATTTAAATTTTTAGGTGTATCATAGAATTTGCTTAATGGATGTACATCGAAATTAAAACTAGTCTTGCAAGGCACAATATTATTAAATGTATAGTTTTTTTTATTTGAAAGAATTAAATGTATAGTTTTTGGACATATTAAAATAAAAAACATTAAAAAAAGTAAATAAAATAATATTATTATCTTATGGCCATGGACGAGTAACTCTAATGATCGGTGAGTTTGAGCGTTGATATAAAAACGATAGCGATTGGCCTGATTTGTTTTTTTAACTTGTAAGCTACTTTTTAGATTATATGTATGCCACTTCCCTAAAAAAAAAAATACGTATGCCACTAGACAAACTCTTGTTAAAAACTTATGCCATTATGCTAGTGAATGTCTAGTAGTTATTTCTTTTCAATTGTACCCTCTTATTAATATTGTAAGCTCCTTCCAAAACATTATATTCCACTTTAAATTTATGAGGGTGAAAAACAAATCAATAGTTAATAAGGTCAATTTAGTAAAATTGTCATGTTTCTTACAACTTTATTGTATTTTTTAAAAATGTGTGCAAAAATCTTTAACAAACACCCAATTATTTTAAAACAAATGGAATGAATGAATGAACAAGTCAGAACGAATATTTCAATTGAAGCACGATTATTTGTACTTTGTAGTAATCCCACCGTAGTCCTCTATTCAATTCATTTGGGAAAAAAATAAAAAAAAGTTAACCTATATTTGCTAGGATTTTCTAATCAATTAATGAGTAAAATATAAGATAAATAGATACAATACACTGAGAAAATGAGGCATGAAGCTTGTACTAGTCCAGATCGGAAAATGAGGCATGAAGTTATTAGTCCATTTTCTCTCTTTCTTGTGTTTTCTCAATGTTTACATCTCAACTCTTAGCCTAAGGATAACAACTTTTTAGATTTATGGGGATTTTTTTCAATGATTAAACTTGTTAATGCTTTTTTTTATCTTTTAAACCTAACACGTTTTTATCACAATTTTAGTTGTTAGAAAGAAAAAAAAAAGCCATTTTCACAGTAAATTAAAAAATAAACATGATAAATTTGAATATATCAAAAACATGATACAGGCGTTTGAGTATGTCAAGCAAGCAATGTGAAACTGTATTTGTTTTAAGAATACTAGTCTTCGGGGGATTAATTTTGGTTTCTTACGTACGGACTTTATATATGTATGTTATGATATTTTATTGGATCGATTTCACGAGATGATTTAGTATCACTCACATGGAAGGGTAGTTAGAGGTCTAAATTGTATGTTTATTTTGAAGGTAGAGAATAAAGACACTTCTCAAAAGGTTTTTTTATTTTAAACCAATTTCATTTGTTTGTTTTATGTACAAGGTGTTATATAAGATATTGGCAAATAGACTGAAAAGAGTTATTGAGAAGGTAATTTCATATGCTAAATCAATTTTTGGAAAGGGTAGGAAAATCTTGAATGATGCTCTGATAGCAAATTAGGTGGTGGATGAAGCAAAAAAGATAAAAAAGAACTAGGTTTTGTTTAAGGTTGATTTTAAGAAAGTTTACGACTATATAGACCGGAGATAGCTAGATCATTAATTTTTTCGATATATGGAAAAGGTTGATGTACGAGTGTTGTAACATGACAACTGCATTAGTCTTGATTAGTGGTATTCTAAAAGCAAATGAGGGAGTGAATGAAGAAAAAAAAAAAGGGACTATGTATTTTTAAAGGTTGATTTTAAGAAAGCATGAGTGTTGTACCACTTACCACAATTGCATCAGTTTTGATTAATAGTAACCAGTTATCACACTTCTTGTTTTTGCTAGCGGTTGATGTTGGAATGTGTTAATTCCAGTTTAGACAATATACGCGAAGGAGTATATTAGTTTGTTAGAAGTTAGTTATAAGTTTGTTAGCTTGCAAATAAAACAGTTGAGGTTTTTTATATGCATTGCTTGTGTAGCAATCTATTGTAACAAAACCATGCCTATAAAAAGCTTTGTATGCATTTGTAACTGAAATTGAGAAAGCAATAATACTCCTCACATTTATTCTCAAACCCTTAATCTCAATATATTCTTAACTCTCTCTCTTCATTCTTTCAAAATCAACACAAAATCATATTTGTTCCAAAAGTTGAAGGGATGAATTCGTTTTTATCATAATAATGCAATCATTCGATGCACCAACGTAAATGGTTGGATGAGTCCATTTGTTTCAAGAGCACAACTTAATGTAAATGGTTGGAAACAATAATATATTGAACCCCCACCATACTACTACCATCTATAATGCTTCAAACATTCTCCTATTACGGCGTAAATATCACATATACTCTACCCAACAAGGTTTCTGAACAACCAAAACTATGTAAATTAAAGTGTAACCGTATTCAAAGTTAGGCCAATTCAAGTTCAACGTGGTTGTGTATTTTGCCATGGTGCCTGTCCCAGTAGCCAGTGTCAGCCTTGGAGTATGCCCAATAGTACAAAATAGAAGTCAACGTTGAAAACAAGGTCAAGGCAGCTCCAGCAGCAAACACACCTTTTCTGAGTATGAGGCAAGACAAATCATGCCCTAAATGAAATGCATTAAGATACGCATTTTGGATTGCATTCGTAACAGATGCTGCGAACAAGCACGCTTCTGCTGCCATGAAAACAATCCTGATAACACAATAACATATGAACTCAAACTAAAAGCCAAATTCATCTCAATTATATATATTTGGTCTAGGTCAAGTTGATTTGTTTATCAACACCATTTTTTTAATTCCCCTTTAATTAATTATAAACAATGTACTCTTTACTAAATATGATAATTAGAAAGTTACCATGAGACAACGAAGAAGAAGGATGCACACGTGGCTGAACGACTAGAGACGAGACCACTACTGAAGCAGAGACATTTGGTGATCGTGTTTAAAAAAACTTGACTGATGAGCATGAGGACACAGGCACCAAAGCCGTATATTGTGGAAGCAAAGGTGTAATAAAGGCAGAAAATTTGGTCGACGTTGGGAATCCCTTGGACCTGAAAAAACGTAAAGGGATGAAAGAGATTTGAGAAAGAGAAGAAAAACAAGAATAACGGTGTGAGAACTAGAGAGATAAAGGTTACCTCACGACGACCTAGTTCGGCGACAACAGCCAAAGCAAAAGCAAGAAAATGCACAAAAATAATGAAGAATAAAAATGGTTTAAAAACAGCCATGATTTATCTTTTAGAGGATTGGATACAAGTGAAGATCAATGAGACTTGTAGTCGTATAGAAAGCTGTTATATGCTTTAGGGGTTTGGGGTTTTTTATTTGCTTAAACCGTAAAGCAGTTAAAAAAAATATTCCTTTTCTTCATAGTTCGACTTACGTAAATTTTGCCCTAATTTCCAGAAAAAATATTAGCAAGATTAGTAAAAAAAATATTACGAAGATCTCGCATATTAATTAGTAATAAAAACATTACGAAGATCTCGCATATTAATATTAGTTTATTTAATATTACTTTTTGAATAGTATTTTTTTTAGGGTAACTTTTTGAATGGTATTATTAGTCCTTATAAAAAGAATGATATTAAATTAGAACAATAGTTGTACCCTCAGCTTAAAAGATAAATGTCTGCAACTCCAAATATTAGATTTAATGGTAAAACAATAGTCCTTAGACATGAAATTCACCAGGTTTGAGTCCCATCGGTATTATTGAAAGCGTAAATATAAGTGTAAAATACAACTCCCCTTTCTTAAATGATTATGATGTTACACTCCCCTCTAGTTTTAAAACTCACATTTCCCTCCCTTAAAATATAATAATATAATATATTTAATCTATTTTAAATTGTTCAGTTAAGTTTAAATCAAATTTCATTAGAAATTTTATTTATTACTTTAATACCCTTTTGCCTAATGCCATCAACATCACCACACATGCTTATCTAAAGAAAACATCATCAGTCATCACAACCCACTAATATTGAAGGCAATTGCTAATTGTTCCATTTATTCTCTTCAAATTACTTGGACATGCGTTGAAATTGGGAAGCACATGCCTTTCTTCATTGAAATTGGGAAACACACATGCCTCATCTATTGACAGTCATCATTGCTGCAATCAAGTATCTTTTAAGGGGGGAAAATGGAGAGAGATGCACACAAATAGACATAGGGTGGTCAGTTTAGAAACTGAAGGCAAAATTGAATTTCTAATCTCAACAATGGCGATTATGGTGATGTAAACGAATGAAAGATGAAGACATTTAAAAAAAAAAAAAAGGGTATTATAGTAATGAACTTGGTGTCTAATGGAGATTAACTATAAAATTTAATTGAAAATTTTAAAATGGACTAGATATATCATATTATCATTTCACAAGGGAGGGAAGTGTGTGTTTTAAAACAAGAGGGGAGTGTAATATTACAATGTTGGACTCTTCAGTAAAAAAATTTAAAATGTTGGATTTAATTTTAAAAATTATAAAAATGAAGAGATCATAATTGCAGATTTAAAAAGTGGAGGATCAAAATCCAAAAATTAACAAATGGGGAGGCTAGCGATTAAACTTGTATTGTAATTTGAAGAAGAAAAAAATAAGGTGGGATTAATATCGTAGATTCATATAATCAAGAGTTAAATAAGTTTTTTGTCCCTATAAATATAACAGATTTTGATTTTAGTCTTTATAAAATAAAATAAGGTGTTTTCATTCTCACAAATTTTTTTTATTTTGTTTTTGGTCCCTAGCAAAAATAATTTTGACATGTTTTGAACATAATATAAATATACAATCGTTGAACATAATAAACGGACATAATATTTATGAACACATTTTGAACATAAAAGATTCATAATCTTAACATTTATATTAACAAAAATTGGTCATTAAAGACTAAAAACAAAACAAAAAAATTTGTGAAGAAGAAAACATTCTGTTTAATTTTTTAAGGATTAAAATCAAAATTCGTTATATTTTTAAGAACGAAAAACTTATTTAACCTTGTAATCAAATAAAGTAATTCATAATAACCTCGTAATTAATTCGTTACCAAATCAGAACATTTGAATGGCATTCAATGAGAAGTCTTGGAGGAAAAGAATGATTGATTGATTCACGTGCGATCAAAGGAAGAGAAATTAAGATCGTGAGATTCAAATCATGAATGGAAGTTTTTTTTTTTTGACACATGAATGGAATGGAAGATTCTGATTAGGCTTAGTTTCAGGTAGCTTTCATAGCAAGATTCTGATTCATATAAGGAAACAAAATCAAATTTTCTTGTTTTGTGCAGAAGTAGTAGGCGTATAAGAAGGCTTAAGAAGAAGGATTAAAGTTTCCATAAATTGAGGAAAGCAAGGAGGGGAAAATCAACACTAAACCGCTAACATCTAGATAGGGATGAATTTTGATTTTTGACAAAATCTAGATAGGGATAATGATTGATGGGTGCCATTATGGTAGGGTATTATAATGTCAAGCTCTATTCCGTGCTTTAAAAAAAAGAGTGTATTTCCTTCCATAGGTAATAAGTTTGGTGTTTGTGTATTTCCGTGCTCATTGTTTTTATTTTAAGAAAAAAAATACAATACTTCTTAAAAAAAAAAATATTTTAAGAAAAAAAATACAATACTTCTTAAAAAAAAATAAAACTCAACATAATTAAAATTTGATTTAAAACTTTTGAAATCACCTTATACTAAAATATTACATATCGTAGTATTTAGCGAAACAAATGTTTCTAACGTATAAAAAAATGCATGTTACAGAATAAATATCATGATTAATAAAATGGTCCCAATTTGGTAAAAAAAAAAAATGGTCCCAATGCAGCGTCCATTGTTGTGATGTGAGAACAATAACTTCTTCAAATTGGAGTGACACGGTGTATGTCGATGTTTTTGTATAAAACAATATTTGCTTTATAAAATAATATTTAAATTTAAAAAAATATATATATATATGAATTGGTATGAAAATTAATTATACACTTAAAATTACCATAAAATGAAAAGAATTATTTTATTTTAATAATTTTATGATTTCATTTCATCCTTAACCTTATCCTTTTTTTTGGTTACAACCTTATCCTTAGTTAATAAAAATAGAACGAATAATTAGATTTATAACAAAAAAGAAAAGATTAAATGAATACATTAAAAAGAAAAGAAAAGAATGAATGAGTAGATAAAAGAAGGTGAAATTTTAATTCAAACATTAAATTTCAATTAAAATAAAAAAGAAAAGTTTTTAAATAAATGAATTGATTTACTTTAATGGTGTACATCCAATCTTTGACTCAATCTTTAATTCAGCGATTGACTGGTCCTATTTTTTCGTATCTATTTTCGTACAAAATATTTTGTTACTACTTCAAATGGTAGCAGCAATAGTGATCAATGAAAAAGAAAATAAATGCCGTAGAGATCCATCTACATTTTAGGAAAATTAAACACAACAATGGACGTTTCCCAATTGCAGCATTTCTCAATCACAATTAACACACAAGAAACGTTACTGCTCCTAGGTTTTACCACTAACTGTGATTGATTTTTCAGATATTGTGCAATTAATAGTACTTTCTTTTCGGATAAGCATTGTCCAATTAAGATGTGATCAATTGTTTCCTTAATTTGCAAATTGCTTTCTGATTTATATCATTTTTTTATATATTAACAAAACAAGAATATCTGATTTCTCTTTTTACAATTGTTTTCACAGTTTCCACGTTGTTGTTGCTGTCTAATTCATCTCAATCTCAAACGTTATGGCGAATTCTGATCTCTCATTGCTTTTGCCAAGGGTTCTCATCGTTTCTCGTCGAACCATCCGAAAGAACAAATTTGTTGATTTTGTTGGTAATACACTCTCACTTTTCTCTCTCACATATTGAGTTATGTATGTGTTTGCAGCTATTGTTACAATAACATGTTAGGTCACGGTCACACTTGTGTTTTTTGTTACTAATATTTGTGTTTTTAAAGGGTCCTAATTTTATAGGGACTAAAACATATTTAACCCTTTTTTCGGGCTTAGCAGTTGAATTATTTGTTGTAAAACTTTTTCTTTTCTTCCATTATTTGTTTCTCTTTCATAAGTGATATTGTTGCGTGATAAAGACATTGTGTCGTTACCCTATAATATAAAAAATATATATAAAATGTCCATCATTGACCTGTTAAACAGTAGTTGATTTATGTGTTTTAAGATTTTTGTTTGGATTTGAATAAAATCCAACAATTAGGTTCGGTCCAACAGAAGAGCAAACAACGAGATTGAGTCTAGCGGAAGGGATAAGCAATGAGATTGGCTTAGCGAAAAGAGTGTTAGATTCCAACAACCACGTATCAATATTCGAATTCCGCCTCAAATAGGATTACCTTCTATTTGAAAGAGAAAAAATAAATATTAACTACTTCGCTTCAAATACATGTGAATCCAAACACCTAGATTTTCAAATGACCCGTATGCATTATTCATGAACTGTCAACACATGTGAAATTTAATGAATGAGAAAAAATCATGCATCAGAACATTGTTTGCCTTGAATTCTTTTATATTACCAGTAAATCCTAAGCAGTTATATATTGAATTGCACAGGTGAGTATCATCTGGATCTCATTGTAAAATATGGAGCAGTTCCAATCATTGTCCCAAGAGTGAGTGGAATTCATACTCTCTTAGATAGCTTTGAGCCAATCCATGGAGTTCTTCTTTGTGAAGGTGAGGACATTGATCCCTCTCATTATGATGATGCAGACCTGTGTGGACTTACACCTGAAGAGCTTGAGCAAATAAGGCAGCTTCACCCAAGTGATGCTGCCATTGATAAAGAGAAAGATTCCATTGAGCTAAGGCTTGCAAAGCTCTGCCTTGAAAGAAATATACCTTATTTGGGTATATGCAGGGGATCTCAAATCCTTAATGTTTCTTGTGGAGGCACACTTTACCAAGATATAGAGAAAGAGTTATTCGATAAATGTCAAGAGTATCAAAGAGTAGTTCACATGGACTATGGAAACTACGATGGACATCGTCATTCGATATATGTAATGGCGAACACCCCTTTGCATGATTGGTTTAAGGACTCTTTTGTAGATGACAAAATGCAGATCATGGTGAATAGTTACCACCATCAGGGTGTTAAGAGACTTGCAGAGAGATTTGTTCCAATGGCATTTGCTCCAGATGGTTTGGTTGAAGGATTTTATGATCCAAACAATTATAATCCTGAAGAGGGGAAGTTTATTATGGGCCTTCAATTTCATCCAGAGAGAATGAGGAACCAAGACAGTGATGAATTTGATTATCCTGGATGCAGTCTGGCCTATCAGGTATACATTTTGTTCCTAGTTCCTACACTTTTTGTAATGCATGTAAAATTGATAAAAGAAATACAAATTAAGGATTTTTGTTGGTGGTTGTGAATAGGAATTTGCGAAGGCTGTGATAGCTTATGAGAAAAAACTCAGCAGCTCAATACTGATCCCAAAGTCCACAAAGCTAAATGAGGAACTGGAGATGA
>Ga0099826_10002400_pt1 | contig 12064 bp, 6 predicted proteins | sample Mtrugardesep15_FD_76830 | JGI IMG/M metagenome (GOLD analysis project Ga0099826, IMG submission 76830) | Root nodule microbial communities of legume samples collected from California, USA - M. trunc garden sep15 | ecosystem: Host-associated > Plants > Roots > Nodule | place: USA: California...
CATAGAATGAGTGAAAACGGAAATCAAATGCACAATCATCACAAAATCTTTAAAAAAAAATACAAAGAGGAATGAGCAAAAATCTAAAAAAAAAATACAATAGAATATAAAATTGGCCATTACAATCAGTTTAGATGAAAAAACGCCAACAATAGGCTTATTAGATAAACATTCTTAATTTTTCTCTTGGTACATAAACTTTTTTCAAGTTACATGATTAGATCTATGTGATAACTTCTTAGAACTTGAGTTTCATTTGATGAACTTACGTATTTGGACAACAAACAGATGTTCAATATATAGTGGATTTAAATAAAATTTTAGAATTTGGAGCCCAAATGTTCTCCAATGGAAACTAAGATACAAATAAAAAAAAAATCAACCTCATAATCTATTACCATAAAAATAAAAAAACACCATAAATTTTTTATGAGAGAAATAAATATACACAATACATTTTTTATGGGAGAAATATGAAAATGATAAAAAAACAAATTGTCTTTATATAGAGAAAAAAAACCATGTATTAATTTACAAATAAGTCATGATCCATTTTGATTGGCTCATAAAAACAAATGAGTCATGATTCTTTTTTTATTGATTGATATAAAATTAATGTGACATAATCAATTTTGATTGGATGATAAGAAAACATTAAATGATATGAGAAATATGAAGATGTCAAGTGTACTTTTTAAAAGAAATAACCCAAATGTTTATAATAGAGATCTACCAAACATTGGATAATGCATGCTTTGTTAATTAAACAAAAGATAACAACACAATTAATTTTTCATTGACTTTAAAATAAAATAAAAAATCTATTTGTATATTAAATAAATCTCACATAATTGATTTTATCTCATTCTCATGAATTAAACGCAACTCGTCATACATTTCAACCACAGACAACATAATCAATTACATGTACGAACCACCAATATATCTTACAAAGAATGCATATTTTTCTCACTCTTCGTGTATTAAATATGAATCTTCGAATCATTCAAGTCATGTGAGAATGAATATTATACGTTAGTAATACAAACTTATTGTAAATTTTAACCCCTATTACATTTATTACGTATCTATTATATATCAAATAATCGTTATTCTTAAGTAATCACATAAAAAATTGCAACATTTCTATTATTTTATGGGGAAATGATTAATTATATAAGTTACCACTTTGAAATTATAAGAGTAACATCGACAAGATTAATTATCTTTTTGGTCTCTCATTTTTTTCTTCATTTATTTTCTTATTAGGATTAAATAAGTTTGTATTCCCTATAAATATATCAAATTTAGTGTTTAGTCCTCCTAAAAAATTGGCATGTTTTAGTCCCTGCTAAATTCACATTTACTTAGTTATCCTTAAAGTTTTGAATTTTTGAGTGATTTTTTTGTCTAACATGTTTAGAACATTATAAAAAAGTTCTATATAAAAAATGAGCTCAAAAATTTCTATGTTCAGATTTTCGTTACTTTTATCTTAAGTTTTTAAAAGTTTTAAAAAATTATATTTGATTATTTTATGATAAAAAAATTATAATTTTATGTGAAAGGTCATTTTATAAGGTTATAAATATTTCTGCAAGAAGTCATTCAAAAAATCAGATTTTTATAAGAAAAAAGTCATTCAAAATTTTAAAAATTTAACGATAATTAAACAAATTTAAATATAACATGGACTATAAATATAAGGTGGGCTCCGGCGATCGCCCATCTCTACGGTCGCAACCACTTAATGTCACATAACAAACATAAATTAATAACAACTAAATGAATCTCCCCTTTTCTCCAAAAAAAAAAACTAAATGAATCTCCCCTAAGCAAACTAATTAACTAATTGAATCCATTTATATATTATTTTTGTTGTTTACTCTGTTCGAACCATAATTTCTTGCAAAGTAACTTAGATATTTCAGAAAATGAATTTTTCTTTTGATAAAATTAACAAAAAGAAATTTGTTAGTGCTTACAAATTACATATACATATATATAAATGAAATTTACATTAATTTAAAAGAATTAAAATAAACATGTATCAAAAACAATGATTTCTCACTAAAAATGTGATAAACAATTCAAATTTTGATTAGGTGTTAGTATCATAGACAAAACTTGTTCATAATTCGAATATTTTTTTTATATGTAACCTAAACTTTCAAACTTCGTATATTAAAACAAAGCATAAAATAAATATACTATTAAACATACGTTTAAATATGAATGAAAACACTCAACAATGATGTAAGTTAAACTTGATCTCTGATTTTTGTTTGTTATTGGTAACAACAAAGTTGTGAAACGATCATTCAATAAATATGGAAATCGCATCAAAGCACTATATAAAGATCAATCAATTATGAATTGTCTCAATAGACACAAAGTTGACCAGTTTGGAAGAGAGGGTCTTGGAGGTTGAGAAATTCAGGAGAAAGTGGAGAATTTTTTCACATTTTTATTGAAACAATAATTTTTTAAATTGATAAATTAACATAAACTCGTGATAAGATCTAGGAATTCAAGGAAGATGAAACATGATGACTTTGGCATAGTTGCTAATTTTTACTTGCAAAATTAGATGTTTTTTCCTTTATGAATACCTCAATACACAAACAACAATAATCATGAATTAAAGACTTTCAAAAGAGGTTTCAATCATATTGAATTTCAAAGCATACATATAAAATTGGAAAATTTCATCAAGAGATAGTAATTTAATTTGATAGAAATCTAAACAATATTGAACATAACATTTCTTCAGCCATTCATAAATGTTCACAACTGTAAAACTAACGAAAACAAGCCAGCTTGGTCCCAAAACTGAAACTACGAAAATATAGGAAATAGGAACTAGAAAACATGACGAGTTAAAACTTGGATCAAGATCAAGCGTCTGCAATGGTCACCTCAACCTCGACACCAGGTTCAATGGTGATAGAGGTAATCTGCTTAACAACGTCTGGGGAACTGTAAAGGTCAATGACCCTCTTGTGCACACGGAGTTCAAATCTATCCCAAGTGTTGGTACCTGAAACAAGAGGAAGCTCATGAACACAAGCCTATACATTGAACACAATACTTCAAAAATCAAATCAGAAGGCTCACTAACACATATTGTTGTTTTATAAGAAACATTAGCAGCATACAATTAAGGTGACATGGGAAATTACATTTCCTTGACTACACTTTTTAAGATTATGAATTATATTATGGGCCATGTGAATTCTCACAAATCATCCACACATAAAATCACTTCCACGATAAGAACAGGAAATATTTAACACATTCAAACCACACAGAAAGAAGAGAATAACCATGAGATAAATAACTACACAAAGCATGAATGAATTCCAATTTAAAACCCATACTAGACCAGAAGCATTCGTAAAACAGTCACTTTATAGCACATAAACAATTTGCAGAGGAACATTCAGATTCAAGTGCCAAATAGCAAATACCTTTCCAAAAAAATGAGATAAAAAATTTAGACTATGGGCCTGTTTGGATTGGCTTATTTGAGCTGTCTAATGACATAAGTTGTGAGACTGTTTGGGAGAACTTTCATAAATAGCTTATGACATTTTAAGGAGCTTTTTTCAACTTGATTTCATAAGTTCTCCAAGATAGCTTATGAGAACAGCTTATAGTGTATACAAAAACAGTATAACTTTATGTTATCATTTACTAAAGAATAGTTTATGTAAGCTTTATACATAAGCACTTGTGAGCCTGTGCTGTGCCATAAGCTGCAAATAAGTTGTTTATCCAAATAGGTCCTATTTGTTCTATCTACAAACAGTCCAGGATCACTGAAAATTACAACTAGACAGGAGCAACCTTTTGCTATTTTTGAGAAAATTCACATAATCCATTGTTGCAGCTAACTTTACATAAGCAAAAGTCATCTCTTCGAGCATTTGGATATGCAACTTAACTATATGATTACTATTACAAACTCAATTATAAGTGCCAACAGCCTGTAAATATATCATAAACTATATATAATTAAGTGTATCCCTATAAATCATTAAATCCAAACAAACTCCTAGTAAATTCTTTCAAACTCCTAGTAAAGTCTATCAATAGCTCACTAGGATAATTACCATTTTGTATCTTATTACTACTTTCATTACATTATCACGAATTCGCTCCTATCACTACTTTCATTAAATCACCATGAATTTTCTGAAACCATTTAACCTCCACATAACATGCAATAGAGTAGGACTGAAGGACAAACGGAAAAACACAATTAAAATCAGAAAAGTGCATACAGCATGGAAAGTAATTGCAACGTGTGAACATAAAAAGAAGCAGAACACAAAAGGAACAAGCTAACCACACAATAAAAACAAAATTTAATTATAGAGCAAAAATAAATAAATGTAATACCTTCACCACAAGGGGTCTTCCTAGTAGTAATGTGAAGAACCTTAGTAGGCATCCTGACAGGTCCCTTGACCCTAAGATGCTTGTCCTTAGCACCACGAACCAAGTCAGCACAAACTAACAACAACAAAGCAATAAAAATCCAAACATAAGCATATTTAGTGATAGCAACAAACATAAAGACATGAACTTTAACAGAGCAAATAATATAAAATACCCACCCTTCTCGAGATTTTGGACGTGCTTAGAGGAGAGAGTGATCCTAATCTTGTGGATCTGCTCCTGAGACTCCTCCAAACCTACCTTTGTTGGTTTTATAGCAGCATAAGTCGCCATTTTTCAGACTTCAACTGAAAAAAAAATTAAAAAGTTTTCATTTTTATCAAATTATAAACCATAATGTAATATGCCAGTAACATAACATCTGCTTATTGAATGGAATCCCAAAAGTAAGGACTGTTTGGATTGGCTTATTTTGAGCTTTATGAAAAATGAAAAAGCTTTTATGTTAATTCATAAGCTCTCACCAGCAAAAAATGTATCTTCATAAGCTGCTTTTTCATAAACTATCTCGACAAGCTTATGAATATACATAAGAGCTTATTTGCATAAGCTGTTTGGCATAAGCTCAAAACTGCTGTTTTTTCATAAACTACCTTGACATGCTTATGAGTAATACATAAAAACTTACTTATTTGCATAAGTTGTTTTCAATAAGCTAAAAAATAAGTCAACCCAAACAGGCCCTAAAACTATAAATGAGTGTTGAAAATTCATGTGCAACCACATGGTGCAAATGAGTTGAAATATAAAACAAATGCAAACGATAAAAAAATGATTTTTTTTAATTTCAATTCAAGTTGAAGTAGCGTTAAAACACACTAATCCAGCAAAAACATCAAACAAAAACGTGAAACACAATTGAAAACAAAAGGGTAATTTTCATTTTTCATCTTCCTATAACACAAATTATTGATCCAATGCTATGAATATGGAAATACAGAAAGTGAGAAGAAGAAAAAAGTGAAGATTACAGTGTGATTTTTCTTCCGTGGTGGAAATTGACGGCGGTGTTAACGACGCTACAAGCTGCTAGGGTTTCTTCGATTTTTCTGAACTGAACAATGCAAAGAGTAAAAGTGTTTTTTATTGTGTGGAAATAGAAAAGGGGGTGCGCGTTCAGTAATAATCAAAGAGGAGGGGGTGCGCGACAAGTAAATAATAATTTGATAACACCACTTTTAAAAAAAAATAAGAATTTAGAGATTTTTGAAAAAATTTAAAGTTAATTTCAATTGTTTACTATCATAAAAAATATTTTTTAAAGTTTTGAAGTTCTTACACAATTACGCTTGAGTTCTTTGTTTTTAGAAAAATAAGTTTTGAAAAAACTACTATGATATAGCACTTCATTTTAAAGTTAAATATAATTTTTTTTTAAATGGAACAAAAACTATTAAAAAAATAGTTAAAAAAATAATTCTCAAAAAAATCCAAACAAACTTATACCAACTTTTTCCTAAAAAAATACTTTTACAAACTAACAATAATAAGATTCTTTTATTTTAAGAGGATAATCATGAGTAACTTACAACTCTCTTATTGATGGTTTGTGCAAATCCTTGAGAATATCTCATGCTTGGAAGCTGCTTAATGAGATGCATGATGGAAGTGAACCTACCGATATAATCACTTGCAATTCCTTATTACATGCTTTATGTAAAAACCATCATGTTGGAAAGGTGCATTGGTCAAGAATATATTAATTCATGGACTATGCAACACAAGGAAGACTTAAGAATGGACATCAAATTTCTCAGGATCTTTTGATTAAAGGATACAATGTAATAGTTTGAACATATAATACTATGATCAACGGTCTTATCAAACAATTATTCACCTCTCTTTGAGAATGATAAAGCAAAGAAACTTCTACGTCAAATGATCGCTAGAGATTTACCATAAGAGAAGAACCAATTTGAGCTAAAGTTTCCGTTGGTACCAATGCAGGAATGGACATACATGGATTTTGTATCTTGAGCATATGATACTCCTCAGTCCTCATTCAGCCTGAGGAATCTCGGTTACCATCGCCCAATTCTTTTTATTTTCATTGATGAATCTTTTTAATGATTCATTTAAATTATTGCTAGTTTGCTACAATACTCTTTTCAAATATTAGAAGCAATTTGCTGAAAAAAAATATTTAGTTGAAGAAGCCAAAGTCAGAATTTGGAAGTGGATGAACCTACCTGTTTTCAAACGACATCATTTAGTAGGAGAATATCAGCTAGCATGATTTAATTGGTTGATACCTTGCCTCGAATGTTGTGGAACATTTCTTCTTTTGATAAAGTATCTGAGAAGTTGGTTTTCTATGGATGGAATGTAGCTTCCGAAGGAGACGTCATGTTGGAAGAACTTAAGGGGCGTCACGAGGATGAACTGGATTCAAGTTTTCAACAAAAAAAAAGAATGAGTTTACTTTTACAGCTCAGGAACACAGACAGAGAGAAGGTGAGGCACAAGAGGAATTTCAGAATTTCGATGAGGGTGAAACGAATAAGAAAAACTGGTGGAAGCGCTATGTAAAAATCAAGAAAGATATGAAGTTCACCGAGATTGTTGTAAAAATAGAATAAGATGCTCTTCAATATTGCAATGTATTTTCCTGTCCGATAAACTGTGAGCTTTGAGCATTTTCTGTTGAATCCGAGGGGTGTATTTTGTTTGAAAGTCAAACCAGTGTTGATTGTTGGATTACTGCAGGTTTGATTTCAACCCTTCAACCACAAATGTTTCGGTTTCATACGGTGGGAGCAGTTCTCGTGGATGTCAGTCCGCGCGAATCGGAAGCAATTGTCAGTAGAATGTTGACAGTGATATGGGGAATTTGGCAAAACAGAAATGAGTAGATTTGGAGCCAGAAAAAATTAAATGCAAGTCAGATTCTGAATTGTGTTTTTGCTGCAAGCTGAATGGAAGGAGGTTCGAAACTTGGCTCGAAATGACATAGTAAGAAGTCGCAGAAGTAGCAGCAGACAGGTTGCTCAACACTGACAGTTCCAATGCAGTGACAGTGCCAGTTTTTTTCGTGGGCAGGAGCGAACAGGATTTGGTTGTTGCATCCGTGGAAGGGAAGACAAATTGGTTAGATCTCTTACAGGCTGGTCATGGTATGAATTGGAAGTGCATGGAGGAGAAGAAATTGCTTTGTTGAGTGCCATGAATTAGGTGCATGAGATGGGACTGTCAAGTGTGATGTTCCTAAGTGATTTGCAAGTTCTTATCGATGCTGTTCACGCTAGAGCTGGAGGTGTATCGGAGTTTAATGTGATTGTTAACAGCATTAGGTGTATTTTAGTCTCAAATTTTAACTTCGAGGTTAAGTTTATTCAGAGGCAAGCGGATATGGTAGTTCATACTTCATACTTTAGCTAGAGCAGTCATTTCTTATGCTAGTCGCCAAGTTTATGATTATGTTCCTCCTTGTAATTACTCGTTGTTGAATAATGAAATGAGTTAAGTTTGGTTGCTTTAGAAATAAATAGTGCAATGTATTTCATGTAGCATTATTTGTTTTACAACTTTAAAGCAAGCAAGTAATAAACACTGATGAAAATGTCATTTGTCATTAGCTGATGAACATGTCATTCGTAATTAGCTGCAAAAATAACAAGGAACTTGATAAATATAATACGGTCACCCACTCCATAATCTGTCAAAGCTGTTTAACTTTACAATCGAAGTAACATAGAGCTTGTCACCCACTCTATCAATAAACCGATAGTATGCATGCCTCCATTTTGTAACGAGAAACAAAGAACCGAAAATCCCCCAGAAACCAACTGCAAATCCAACCCCCATGCCAAGATATAATGACTCTTTTGTAGAGTCATCATCTTCATTCTCTATAGATGGCTTTGCAGTTTTAGGATTTTCTTCTTCTGTGGTACAATTTTTAAGAGGAGTTCCGCATAATTCTGGATTGGTAATGTAGCTCGATGCATTAAAACTTTGAAGTTGAGTCCCCATTGGTATAGTTCCGTTAAAATTGTTGCAAGATAAGTTCAAATAACCCAAAAAGTTTAAGTGAGACATGCTCTGAGGAATTCCACCACAAAACTTATTATTAGAGAGATCGAGAGACTCCATATTTTTCATGCCTCCAATCGTCTTTGGTATTGTTCCAATAAAATGATTGTGAGATAAGTTTAATGTTTGAACTTGAACAAGACGAAATAATTCCATCGACACTTTTCCAGACAAGCTATTGACTGAAAGGTCAATAGTTCGCCTATCTGGTCGCACTTCATATATATAATCATGACCTTTTTGAAACAACTCAATTGTCGTATCAGAAGGCAATGCATCCACAAGTAAAGTAACCATTTGACTCAAATTGTAGATGCAGTTTGGCATGGATCCTGAGAGTTTGTTATGTGCAAGGTCCAAGTGAAACAAGTAAGAGAGATTGAATAATTGTGGTGGAATAGTCCCTTCGAATTGGTTAGCTCTTAATATGACCACTTCTAAATATTGTGGCATGTTGATTGGTATGGTTCCAGAAAACTCATTTTCTCCCAAATTCATGAATTGCAATTGTTTCCAATCAGAGAGGTATCCTACAACTTCACCAGACAACTTATTACTCCACAAGATAATGTAAGTTAATTCTGACAAGTTCTTCCAACTTTGTGGAATTGATCCCGAGAAGGAGTTGTAAGACAAATCAACTATTAAGGCCATTGGTGATATGTTTGGGAGTCCTCCTTTGAAAATATTGTGATCCAGCCTTAGAAAGAAACAATTTAGTGTAAGGTTAGATATGTCTTCAGCAATCGAATTGTTTGACAAATTATGTTCATCAGATACGCTTTCTATAAGGCTCGAGAACTTATTTATATCTACCAATGAAATTCCAGAGCTCGATAAATAGAGATTTTGTAGTGACTTTTGTGTATATATCCAGGCTGGAAAGTTTGGGCCTTGATTTGTATTGGCCAATGAAAGGGTATGGAGTCGAAAAGGAGGAACCCAATCCAAATCAAATCGGAATACAATATTTAAATTACTCAAGTATAGTGAATCTAAACTAGAGAGTTTGGAAAAAGTTAAATTTGAAATTTCACCAGAGAAATTATTCGAGCCAATAGATAAGGAATGTAAGGATGAGAGGTTTCCTAGAGTTAAAGGAACGAAACCACTTAACATGTTGATGGAAAGATCAAGGTGTTGAATATTTGCTAGTTGACCTATTCCATCTGAAACTGATCCTTGTAGTTGGTTTTCAGAGAGATCAAGATGTCTCAAATTTTGAAGGTTTAGCAAGCTAGAAGGTATCTCACCATATATATTATTCTGCGCAAAGTCGAGAGAGGTGATATTTTTGGTGAGATTAAAAAACCCATTTGGTAAATTTGAGGTGAAGTTGTTTCCAGAAAGATAAAGAGTTACAAGTGAAGAAAAATTCAAATACGCAATAGATGGTTTGATCATGAAGTTGTTTAGTTTACAGTAACTCAGTTGTAATTCTAATAGTGAAGGAAGGGTACTTACTGCTTGAAGCCAATTAGTTTCCTTATGAAGATCAATCCCACTGAGGATGAGATATTTCAAGGAAGAAAGTGAAGAAAGACAATGAAGATTATCCATGTGAAGAGTTTTATCAAAAATGAGGGGGGATAAGTCAAGGTAGACAAGTTTAGATGAACGTGTGATGTTGTGTTGAGTGACTGGAACTCTTATCACGTCAAAATCATTGTAGCTCAAATCCAAGTAACTCAAAAACTCAAGTTCTAGAATACAAAGGTTCATCTCACCTTCCAATTGTTTGAACTGCAGATCAAGTTTTGTTACTTTGTTGGTGATATTGTCACAATAGACTCCTTCCCATGCACAACAATCTTTTTCGGTTGACCACGTTGATATCCCACCAAGACTATCATTGATGCCATGTTTGAAGGTTAACAATGTCTCTCGATCTTTCTCATTGCATCTAATCACAGTGTGATTGCTGCAAATGATTTTGTGAAATGTGGTTACAGATAAAAGTAGAAGCAAAAGAAATGACATTTGTGTAGTAAGAATGGTCATGAGTTTTGTTTTGATCAGAGAAGAAGAAATATGAGTCTGATTGGTATAAGATTAATTTTTTTACCCTATGTATAAGATGTTGTTAGCTAATGGGAAAGCATGAAAAAAATAGATGACTTTGAAAACGTGGGAGAAGACTTTGAAAATATTGGCTTACAGTTGGATCTATTAGTTGAAGAAGCCAAAGTCTGAATTTGGAAGTGGATGGACCTACTTGTTTTCAAAGGACATCAATTTTAGGATAATATAAGCTAGCATGATTTAATTGGTTGATACCTTGTCTCAAATTTTATGGAACATTTCTTCTTCTGATAAAGTATCTGAGAAGTTGGTTTTCTATGGATGGAATGTAGCTTCCGAAGGAGAAGTCATCGGAAGAACTTAAAGGCAAAATAAAAAGATGTGGCTTGAGTTTAGCTATACACTGGAAAAGAGATTAAAGCTCACAAAGGCCTAATCTGGGCTGGTAAGTTCAGTCCAAGTGGTCGGTATTTAACGCATATGACGCGTTATATCACGTGACAAAAGTCACCCTTCATTTCCTTTCAAATTATGTCCTAGACTGATAGGGTATTTGGTGTCAGTTGCCTTGTTACAAGTTCAGTAGGCGTGATGATCATATGTTTCAAATCTTGGTGAAGTGTTCACTAAATTTCTCTGTGGTTCTAAATGATAAGGAACCAATCTTAAGTTGTATTCTGCAAAGAACTTCAATTGTCATCCTGATTTCAGTATATGAAACATGAAATTTAAGATTTTTCAAACTAATAAAATATAGAGCTTCAAGCCTTCAACAAGCTCAAAAAAATCTGAAAAAGATATGAAATTCACCGAGATTGTTGTAATAATAGAATAAGATGCTCTTCATTAGCAATGTATTTTCCTGTCCGATAAACTGTGAGCTTTGCGCATTTTCTGTTGAATCCAAGTGGCATATTTTGTTTGAAAGTCAAACAAACAAGTGTTGATTGTTGGACTGCTGCCGGTTTGATTTCAACCCTTCAACCGCGAATGTCTCGGTTTCATACGGTGGGAGCAGTTCTCGTGGATGTCTGTGCTCACGAATCAGAAGCCATTGTTAGTAGAGTGCTGATGGTGAGATATGGGGATTTTGGAAAAACAGAAATGAGTGGATTTGAAGCCAAAAAAAATCAAATGCAAGTCAGATTCTGAATTTTGTTTTTTTTTTTCTGCAAGCTGATTGGCAGGAGGTCCGAAATTTGGCTCGAAATGACATAGTTAGAAGCAGCAGAAGTAGCCGTGGACAGGTTGCTCAACACTGACAGTTCCAATGCAGTGTCGCTGCCAGTTTCGATTGTTGCATCCGTGGAAGGGAAGGCCAATTTGTTAGATCTCTTACAGGCTGGTCATGGTCTGAATTGGAGGTGTATGGAGGATAAGCAATTGCTTTGTTGAGTGCCATGAATTAGGTGCATGAGATGGGTGTTGGGAAATGCCTGCATAATTTCCCTCCTCCGTGAACTCAAAATAAGCACTTTAGCGGAAACGTAAAAATGACACACAACAAAATTTTAGCGTGGAAAACCTTCTCAATGTGAGTAAGGAA
>Ga0099826_10002401_pt1 | contig 12061 bp, 5 predicted proteins | sample Mtrugardesep15_FD_76830 | JGI IMG/M metagenome (GOLD analysis project Ga0099826, IMG submission 76830) | Root nodule microbial communities of legume samples collected from California, USA - M. trunc garden sep15 | ecosystem: Host-associated > Plants > Roots > Nodule | place: USA: California...
GAATGTATTTCAAGGTTCTTGATGCATGCGCTGCACCCGGCAACAAAACTGTCCACCTTGCTGCCCTCATGAAGAGAAAGGGTAGGATTATCGCATGTGAGCTGAAAAAGGAAAGGATTAAGCGCTTGAATGACACTATAAAGCTATCTGGGGCTACCAGTATCCATTATCGTGTTTATAATATCAAGATGCTTTTCAACCAATTGTTAATTCAGTATTGCAATAATCGCAAACTTGGATTTTATATAATCATACATGCAAGTAGTTGTTCATATCTCCTTTCTGCATACTGTACCATGGTGCATATGGAGCAGAGGAGCACATCGTAGATTTTGATACCATTTCTTTGGTCAAACTTAACCCCAAGTTCAGACATACAGGTTCTCAATGAGGATTTCTTGAACATAAATCCCAAAGACCCTTCATATTCTAAGGTAAAGTATATTTCTATATCTCTTGCTGTATATTTTAATGTTTCCTAGGGCTTTACTGGAGTGGCTAGTTAACAGTTTGACTGATTGTAGGCTGTAGTTATCAGACTTTAAGATTAAATACATCAATTGATTTTTTTTTTGCAATTACCATTTTTTTAAGCCACTTTCTTGCTTGAGCCACTTAATAAATACATATTCTTGCAATATTGGATCATATGGGGGCTGGTGGATTCTGGCGTTTTTTAATGGTCCCTGTATCTTGCAATCTGCTGAATGCTTTTGGGTGTTGAATATTTTGCAATAATGGTTACATGGTGACTTGGTTTCTCTTGAAAGTTGTTTGCACTGTTTTAGAAAGAAATATTGTGTTCCATTCACGCTTTCTCTAGTTTGAGTAGTTAGCCCTCTTACTGAATGACTAAACCCCGCTGTTATAAGAACCTATGTTGATTTTTATTTCTCAAATATGGCATATCTATTGGCTATTTGTGACTTTGTCTACCGAATTGTAATGTTACTTTGTTCATTTTGTGTGTGTAATTGTTAGATGATTTATCATTGCAGGTAAAAGCTATTCTTTTGGATCCTTCCTGCTCTGGTTCTGGTACTGCCGCTTCTAGACTAGACCATTTGCTCCCATCTAAAGCAGCAGGTTATATTTTAATCTTCCTTTTACTGTTTTACATCGTATATTTATCGATCTGGCTAGCAACTTCTGCACATAGGAACAGCGTCTAAATGAGTTGAAATTTACTGTAGTATTTAAAAAATGATTAGTTTATAGTATCTTAAAAATTACAGTTGGACATTATGGCACACAATTTGAATTCAAATAAATATCGTGACACAGATCAAACTTGGACAATCCTTTTCAATTTAAATGGAAATTAAACATGATCATATTTTTCATTGTCACCTTTTTGTTGTACAGGTCAGGATGTTGATATGGAAAGATTGAACAAGCTTGCAGCTTTTCAGAGAAAAGCTCTTCAGCATGCCTTCCTTTGTGAGTTTATTTGTTTCTCATGGTTAATTTTAGTTTACTTTGTTTCTAGATTTTCTCTTAATTTAATAAGTGGTATCTAAGAACCTTGTTTTTTTCTTTCCCCATTACAATGAAATTATGAAAATAGGTCTTGACATTTTTGTATCCATTTTAGATGTTCCCATACAGTACTTAAATTAAAAAGAATTGTTAATTTTTGCAGTTCCAGCCTTGGAACGAGTTGTGTACAGTACATGCTCAATAAACCAAATCGAGAATGAAGATGTTGTGAAATCTGTTTTGCCCATAGCCGACTCACATGGATTTCAACTTGTAAAGCCCTTCCCTGGGTGGCTGTGTCGAGGTCTTCCGGTATTTGAAGGCTGTAAGTATATTATTATTATTATTCTCATTTAGCTGGTCTATTTGTACCATATTATTTTTGGCAGATTTGAATGCTTTTTCTTTTCTTATCTTACAGCTGAACACCTGGTTCGAACAGATCCTGCCAAGCATGGTGAGGGTTTCTTCATTGCATTGTTTGCCAAGAAAGATGATTTTAACCTGTCAGCGAGGTCACATAAAAATGACAATAGGACGCTCCACAGTTCTACCAGAACTAGAAGCGTGCTTAGGAAACAACCAATTCACACTAATATGTTCAAAATGTGGTTATCTGGTCAACTGTACCGGCGTCACCGTCACATACTAGACAATTCCTGCTGTGGTCGAAATTTGAGGGAGGAAAGAGCTGTCTAAGATAATTATTTTTTCTTGTAAGTGTAAAACAAAGCCCAATCATAAAATAGATTAAATCAGTTTTGTTTGCAGCATTTGTACAATTTTCCTTCTCGCATTTTAGAAAATGAAAGGGATAAAATTATAGTTTTATACTCTTATTAAACTCTGTACTAATAAAGAAATTATGAAGACCGAGCCTCTCTTTACGACTGCACTGAATATTTCTTGTTCACAAAGACCACCCCAACCTGCTGTGAAGACACGAGCTTCTGATTCAGAACTTCCTTCTAACACTCTAACTGCCAATGAAAAGCTTTATTTCCAAATGCAAGAGCTTCCCACACGCTCTTAGATATCTCAACCATGTAAAAATGATTCTTCTGCCATTAAACGTCTATGAAACAGACAAGAACTTATAAGTAGGGAATTTTTTTGACATTCTATGGCTTTAAATATTCTAAATCCAAGCATAGGAGTATATTATGCATAGCCTTTTTAACTATATTATATAAGTCTCGTTTATGCTCTCTTCCCATATGTAGGATGCTTTATTAGCGGGTTAATATCCCTTACTTAGGAAAAGTTCAAGCTTTGATATGTAGTTACTTTCAAACAACATAACACGTTCTCTTTTCCCCTGCTAAACACACTTGAGTTAGAATATGGACCCAAAATTTATTTGCCGGTTATTGCATGTCCCAAACTAGCTTGTCAAGAAATACTAACTTATAAGATTTCTTTAGAAGAAATTTTTTAACCCGTAATAACTCATCCTTTTTTTTCTCTCTTCCAAATATACCTCTTACTTGAATATCTATACACAAAAAAGTATTTTAATAACATTAATACCCAATTAGGTCTATTGGTATGTCTGCCTATAAATCTATCATAAATCCAAAGTTGGCCTTAACCTATCTGCCTTTCAGGGTACAAAATCCAAAATACTCATCTATCAATTTTCTGTACTGTCATCCTGTTCACTCTAACCTTTTTAATCAACAATTTTCCGCAGGAATAATATTAAATTAGTTCAACCTCAAATTTATCAAACACTACAATCCACTAGCTTATCCAATGTAAACTATCTGCTATTTTTTACCAAACATAGCCGATGTTGTCTAACGATTAAATTATAGCATAGGGAATGATAGTTTTGATTGACATATTACAATTTTAAGACAAAATTATTTTTATGTGTCTTACAACAACTATCACAAGCCATAAACAAACCTCATAAAGCCATGATACAGAGTTTCAACTCTTGAAATTCATTTTATAATTAACTATGTTGTCTTAGATGGTAATGGCATGAAAGGCTTGGTAGTTAATGTTTATCACAAGGTACCACGCCATTAAGAAAAATCAAAAGGCTAGACTCAAAACCATGTGATGTGCCATCCATTTAAAACATAACAAAGTGCTACATAGATGAAATAGTTTTTCTCTGGAGTTATTTCAATCACTTAACAGATGACTGAATGCAATTTATACACATTGAGATACACCTTTCCAACCGACTAATGTAATGTATACAATTGATATTATGCTAAAAAATAAAACTCAACTATAAGGAATGTGACTCATCACTTAGTAGATCTAAGTGAAATTTACCCAACATATGTACAAAAACTGTATTAGAGAATACTCTTTGAATAACAAAGGTGATCTAGGTCCATATGCATGATTTTATGGCTCAAGTAAAAGTGCCCTCAATATTGCCTCACACATGCCCTTATAGCATAAAATCAGATGGCCACTATCTGAAACTTCATGATATTGTATCCAAGGCAGCTTCCATGAAACAGATCTTTGGAGTTCATAGGGCACAATCTTATCTTCATATCCTTGCCAAATATGAAATGAACTTCTTTTGTGAGGGAATGGATTCCTTATCTTCATTGGATCAAATTCCCATTTCCCAAAAGCCAACCTCCAATCATCACAAAGAGTGTAAAAGACAGCCCGTTCCCTTAACTTGTCCTACAAGTAGGAACATATCATGGTTAGTAGAATTATATTTACATCAGAAATTAATTACGATATACTATGTAAAAATACAGAGATATTTAATCAGATATACTATGGGGGCATCATGTCCTAATAATGAATTTTAAGTACTTGTTTAGATATTTGTCTGAATTTTCTTTCTTGCATCACAAGGTGGTTTCGGATGTGAACTTGGTCAAGCTACAAATAGTAGCTTGCGGATGGCCGCACATCAGAAGCGGTCTAACTGTGGCTCCAAATACACACTAAGTGAAATATGATTAGACATCTCACTAATATTTTTACACTATCGGTAAATAGTAACTAAGTTTTCATATGAAACGTGTAATTTATTACCTTTGTAAACATTGGGAACTTAGGAAGTGTCTTCAAAATATCAATATCATTTTTGCTGAAGAATGCCGAGTTCTTTTCAACGGCAATAGTAGCTGACAGGAGCCAGTTTTGAGTCACATAGCAATGCAATAGTCTAGGACAGTAATTTGCAAGCCAACGCGTCCACAGAACAGGTTTCCTCCTATAGTCATCTCTTATTAGACTCCTAGGGAGGGAAGGCCAATTGTAATTGATAATTGGGGATATCAATGCAAACCCTGCAAGCCTGCACAAAGTTAATGCATTTGTTAGTGTAATTTTTTTTTATATCGTCAAAATATACATTAAGTGTGACTTATTGATGGCGTAACGAAATTTAACTCAACTTAAAAACACGTATTGAGTATTGTAATTTACCTGCGAGGAAAGTAGTTTAGACAACTCCAAGTAGCACAGGAGCCCATAGAAATTCCGATTACATAAAACTGTTCTCCAATCTGAAGCTGATCAGCAAGTTCTTGAATGTCAAGTGCTTCACTTTTCATTGAACGTTTGGGGTTTGGATCACTTTCTCCGTATCCAGCTTGGTCATATTGCACAAAATATATACCTAGTTCTTCTATTAATTCCTATGTGAATGAACCATATTCATGTTTATTCAGAACCAATAACTTAATTTAAAAACAGAAATTAAATAACCAAAAAGATTCTTGCTGAAAAAGAATACTAATAGACACTCATGGTTTCTTCTAATTCGTGCAGTTCTTGATCATTTATAAAAAACAGCTTATGACATGTGTATAAGCTGTTTTCAACTTATTTTTTCAAGATAATTAATGAAAATAGATTATAGCTTATATGATAAGTGCTTATATCCAAACAGAGAGCATAGCATGTCCGATTTTTTTCAGAAAGAGAGACAGAGGTTATTACTTGTGATGCTTGAAAATGCATTCCTTTAGTGCTTCCAAAACCATGCACAATGATAATCTTGTATTTTGCTTTGTCCTTAGGGACGCCTCTCTCAATGTAAGCAAGGTGCCTCCCATCTCTGAGTCTGATTCTTGGTAAAACCTCTATTGAACCATCATTTGGAGAAATCTGAGTTTCCTCATGAACCTTTATCTGAAAAACCAATATAACAAAAAAAGGGTAGGTTTAGATAGCATTTTTTTCAGCACAATGATCACATAAGATATATGAAAGAAAAAGAATATAAAAGTGAATAGTCTTTACACGGCAGAAACTTTTGCAGTTTTTCTGAGTCTGATGAACTTGTGGAATCAAAGTTAAAAGCTTCAGATAATGACTTATTCTTTTCATCTCGTATTTTGCTTTGTCCTTAGGGAAGCCTCTCTCAATGTAAGCAAGGTGCCCCCCATCTCTGAGTTTGATTCTTGGTAAAACCTCTTTTGAATCATCATGGTTTGGAGAACTCTGAGTTCCCTCTTGAAACTTTGTCTGAAAAACCAACTGAAAAACCAAGATAACACAAAAAAAAGAGTAGGTTTAGATAGCATTTTTTTCAGCACATTGATCATATGGATATACGAATGAAAAAGAAAGCTATATAAAAGTGAATTGTCTTACATGACACAAACTTTTGCAGATTTGTTGGGTCTGATGAACTTGTGGAATCAAAGTTAAAAGCTTCAGATAGGGACTTATTCTTTTCATCTTCTTCTGTATTATGGATCTTATACGAAATTTTTATGCACATCAATGGAATGAGGGAAGAACTTGGATACTTCAGTACTTCATCTGTTGAAAATCTTGTAATGGAATATCTATAAATGTGTTCGTGAAACAATAGTTGAGTTGTTATAGGGGCAGTTATAGTAGTTAGTTAGTTAGTTATGTTGGAAAATGTGTGCATAGCTTCTTTATGTGAACTCAAAATAGGCACTAAAAAAACGTAAAATCACACACAAGAATTCTTTTAGCCTAACCTTGTCAATGTGAGCAAAGAAAAACGACACCACCAATAGGCCTCTTATGCATTGGTGCACTATTTTTCTCCCAGAACCCTCTTTCTATGAGTGAGGATCATGCTTCACTTCTAATTGCTCCAGCTTGCTTTGCTGAAACAACGAAGTACTCAAAAAGTTCAAAGAACACTGAATTGCAAGCTATATTGTTGTGCTATGGAAGAATTTGTGCACCTTCACGTTTAATGTACCTTAAGAAAATTGGTTGGACAATGCAAATTGTCTTTTGCTGAATACCACAAGTTAGTTATTAGTCACTACTCCATTCATCCTTATTTATTAGATCCTTTGGCATATTTTTACACATATTAAGAAAAATTGGTAGCGTGACTAATGTATATAATTTGCATATGATTGATTATAACTAAAACTTTCTAAAGTAAATTAGTATCATTACTGAGAACGAAAATTGCATAAGGTTTTATATTAATTAAGACATATGAAACACGGATACGAACACGGACAACAACATATCGACACCGTTAATAATTTGATAAAATTACATAATTCAGTGTAATTAAATGTCGATGATGTGTCGGGCACGTAATCCAAAGAGTGTTCGTGTTTCCTAGATTAAGAAGCAAACAAATTGTTTCAAAATAGTCATATACAGGGGAGTATAATATATAGCGAATACTGAAGTCTTTTTCATGACATTGTAATATTCTGGTACTTAAATTTAGTTACAACAATTTTTGAAAGATATGATTGCTACTCTACATGGTTTGAGATCCTCCATTGATGATGCCATGGACCTTATTCCGGTCTTGGTAGCTATTCAAGTAATGCACGAATCGTGCATGAAACATTCCTTTCTCAATTCAAACGAAAAGAAGGGAAATGAAAGATTTTCAGCAGGTTCTCTTAAAAATGAGTCATGTTCACAAATAAATTAGAGAAAATTGTTTACTAAGGAGAAAAACAAGGAAGGAATAACGGCATTTAGTTAAATCAAACATTAGAAATGGACCAAGTCAAAATTCATTCATACTGAGATTATTACACATTACTAGTACATCGCATGATCATATTCATAGGCAATTACAAAAAGACACAAAACCATTGCCCCACACACACAAACAAACTACAACAAAAAAGCAGACATAGCCCTTATTAATCTCCAAACATTGATTCTTTCTCAAGCAACCTTAACCTCAATAGTTTTAGGCTTCTTAGGTTCAGGAGGAGGCAATTTATTAACAGTAACAGTAAGAACACCATCTTGACAAACAGCAGAAACACCACTTTCAACATCAGCATTCTCTGGTAACACAAATTTCCTCATAAACTTACCAACCCTTCTTTCCATCTTCAAATATTTACCACCTTCTTTCTCTTCTTCTCTCTTCCTCTCACCGCTTATCAGAAGCACATTCTCATCTTCAACCTGAACCTTGATATCACCAGATTTCAACCCTGGCATGTCCACCACAAACACGTATGAGTTTGGATACTCTTTCACGTCTGCTGGTGTTGCAGCCATTGCTTTTGCGTCGCGAACGTAGGTTCGTGTTGGTGCGTTTAGATTCTTCTCTGTTGTGTCGTCTGTGAGGTCCATTATGTGGTGGAGGGTGTTGAACAGTGGTGAATCCAAACCCATTAGCCTGAAATCCATTGTTTTGATTGGGAGAATGAAATTTTTTGTTGTTTGTTGCACACGTTTCGTTTTTCTGATTATTTTTGTTCTGTGTTGTGCTCGGAGAATGTGTGGTATTTATTAGGGTGGTTGGAAGATTATGGGAGGTTCTGGAGAAACAAGAGTGCATGGAAATTCTAGGAGTTTCGATCACAAAACTCAATGTTTCTAGTACCATCCAGAAGAGGACAGAATAGTGTCGATGATCACTCTGTCCTAGATTCTTGGGCCCAAATGAATGAGGGAGCCTACAATTTGAGTTCAAGCCCATTTCAAATTTGATAAATTTAAATAACATATAAATTGAACATTGAAAATGAAAATTAAGTTTAGCTAACATAAACAAATAATTAAATTGAAGTAATTATTATGCTATAAAATCCCTTAACAAGTCCGTAAGTCATGTTCAGTTGATACGGATATACATTATTATTATTATATAGAGGGCCAAGGTTTAAATCCCAGATACCCCATTTATTTACTTTAAAATAAAAATAAAAATTGTCATGATAATAAGGGCCAAGGTTTAAATTCCAGATACCCCATTTATTTACCTTAAAATAAAAATATAATAAGCATTTCCGAAAATTAAATATACAAAGCATGCATTGGTAAGACAAGGCTTCAGCATTTCATTTCACAATCCATGGAAGGACAAAAAAAAGTAAGACAAGGCTTGGGCAAATCTGTTTCTTTCCCAGATAGTTAAATCTTGGATTTACAATTTTGTTCCACATTTTTTTTTACTAAGATAATAACCATGTCATTAAAAATGAAAATAGTGTATATGTAATATTAATTCAAACCATCATTCTGTAAAATCCGTCTCTAAGTCTGATTTTATATAATTTAGTTTAGAAAAATAAATTAATAGAGTGAAAACTAAGGACTAATTTTTGTACCAAAAAAAAATCTCAGGACTAATTTGATGGCTTGTTATATACTCTTGACAAGGATTAAATGCTTGTGTTCAATAATGTTGATAAGGATTAAGAAAAATTAATGATGTACTGTGTTGATATTCTGTCCAAGAAAATTCGAGTTAAGAACGAGAGCATGCTGCCGCTCAAAAAATGCTTGAATAAATGCATACATGTATATGGATCAATGTAACAGGGGGTGTAAAATGAACATTTCTCTCGAAAATTAAGCTGGAGAAGCAGTTGCATAAGCATTACACACGAAAAACAGAAAATTATATTTATTAGTAGTAACACATTTCAGACATGTACAGTGACACTCAAACAAGAAAAGAAAATACATATTCACAGAAGTAAGTGCCCCATCAACATAAATAACTAGCACAAATATCATCACTATTAGCATTGCTGAAATTTCTTTAGAAATTTGCCTTGCTTCCTCACCATCCTTAGATACTTAACCCCTTCTTTCTGATCCTAATCTTTATCCCTTCTCCTCTCTCCATTCACCACAATTGTGCTATATATCATCTTCCATTGTTACCTTTATTTGTTCAGATTTCAACCCTGGCATGTCTGTCCACTATATGCATCAGGGCAATCAAGTATGTCTGCGTATGTGCTACATTGCATTTGAGTCTCTGACAAAGGCACGAGATGGCGCGTGGGGTGTGATTTTGTGTCTGTTTCATCTTAAATATCTATGTGGTCCAGCAGGAAATCTACTAGACGATGATCAAAATCAAATTTGCCTAAATTACAAATCCATTGAACTCGTATCTATATGATGTGATATGATATAAATGGAAAAGGTGATGATTGAATTTGATATTTTTGATTAAGGGAATTACATTTACTAGAATTGAAGGAGAAAAAGGTGCATGTGAGGTGCCATTGTTTTAAATATAGTGCTGTCTTTTTATCTACGTGTCTTGTGTCTTGCTCTTGTTTATGCCTTTGGAATGATGATTAGGATATATGCCATTGTAATTTCGGTCACCGAATAATTTTTACATGGTTGGTACTTGGTAGCATGGACGATGATTCATCTCCACGTGCCTCTGTTTCATTTTTTATGGAAAATAACCTATTTAATAACTAAATATATATGTTAATTTTTTTTAAGGAAATTCAATATATATTATTTTTATTTTTTGACCCAAAATATATGTGTTATTGATAAATTATTTATACATGATCAGCATAACATTACAAATATCAACAAAGAGCGAAAATACATCCATACCAACAAAAGTTAGTTTTTGGAATAATGAGAACCTAATTGACCAAACAGATGCTCGTTGTCACATTCTCTCTTGTGTTTTAGGATTACTATCGAGAGGTTATTATTAATGGTTCTTTTCATTGATATTTTTAATATATTTGATAAATCAACATGTTTTGTATCAATATTTTTTAGGAAAAATATTAGTAGTTAATTGTTAGATCAATATTTAATCATTCATTTAGATTTTAATTCAGGGCTTCCAACTCATTGATCTCCCTTAAACGGAAGCACTTTCATCGACATACATATGCACTTGTACCACTGTTGTTGCTGCTCAAGGGAACCTGTCGCTTGAGCATTTTTGGTCCGGAAGACTTTTGCCACTATGATACCACTGTTTCACAAAGAGAGCTTAGGGAATCATCCACATTTGACCCAGTGGAACCACACAAATGAGTTAGACACCACACTTTAACCCAAAACCTTAAGGCATTGAGGTTATGTGTACTCTCACTTATGAAGTGTCAAATCTTCAATTTTTCATGCAATGTAAAACTTTTAACTCGCACTTGCTACACCATAGTTGCCTCATGTTATATTCTGCTAAACATTTCATTACTAATTATTTCACTATAATTTCTAATATAGTATCAGATCCTTGTTCAGTCATGCATTGGGCGTAGCAAAATATTTCCTTTTCTCACTAACTATTTTTTTTAATTATTTATTCTACAACATTCCTTCTTCTATCATACACAGGGATGGCCCTAAGGGTGGACCGGAGAGGCGGCGGCCCAAGGTACCATTTTTTTATGGGAACCAAAATTATTATTTTTATTTTTATTTTGAAAGAAAAAAATCATATAAATAAATCTTTGATATTATATAGATATATATTTTTTTTAGTAATTAATATTATATAGATATATATTTTTCTTTAATTCTCTTTGATTAATCATATTGAAAATATATTTTTAGAGAACTTTAATTATAAATGAATCTTTTGCAATAAAAGATACAAGAAAAATATCAAAATAATTAAAAGAGAAAAAATTTAATATTTCGTCTAAGACACCAAAAAATTTAAGACTGGCCATGATCATACTAATCTATAAAATGAAGTTTTTGACTCAAACTCAAAAGGATCAAAGGTAGTTATAGGACCCAAATCTGTTTGAGTGTAACCCCAAAGCTAAAATGGAGAGAGGAGTTCAAGTGGCCTAACCTTCAATCCTCTTCACTTTTGTTTTACTATATTTCACTACTATATTTTCTAACCGTTCTTTATTTATTTATTTATCAAGTGATATTTTTTAAAAAAATAAGTAACTACCGTTTCTGTTGGAAGATTTAACCGTTTTCTGTGTGAATTTTACTTTACTTTCCACTCAACGACAACGGTTATCTTGTTATCTTATCCTATCCATGTTGATGTTCCCCAACAAGAGAGTATTTAAGGTACGAGTATTTTATTGTCGGTGTTAAATTTCATGCGGCAATATGTCCCTTTCTAAGGAAAAGACTGTTTAAACTTGCCAAATCGCATGCCTTGGATAAACTGTATCTTTGAATGGGATCTACTGATTGGAGATTGGCACACTGTTTTTGCAGCACAATGTTCCACACAAAACCAAATTCATTGTACTAACATCTAATTGGTATATGTGGTAAAGGACGATTGATTATAAGTTTAGTGTGTGTTTGGTTGTGCGGTGGACAAAATTGATTTTGATAGAATTGATTTTATAGAATTGATTTTGATTAAAATTGAGTTGAGTGAAAAGTGGTATACGTTTGGATACCTTTA
>Ga0099826_10002402_pt1 | contig 12058 bp, 6 predicted proteins | sample Mtrugardesep15_FD_76830 | JGI IMG/M metagenome (GOLD analysis project Ga0099826, IMG submission 76830) | Root nodule microbial communities of legume samples collected from California, USA - M. trunc garden sep15 | ecosystem: Host-associated > Plants > Roots > Nodule | place: USA: California...
AAAAAAAAAAAAAAACTATCTCTAAACGGTGACATAAAAAAAATATTCATCTAAGCTCACTTTAGTGATTTTTATCATTTTTAAAGTTCAATGCAATATATTGATTATTGTTTTATCAATATTATACTTAGTTATTTTTATTTTTTTTGAACAAATCAAAATGGGATTATATAAACAAAACCATAGCAATTTCCAAGCATAAGGTGTGCCTAAAAACTGCTACCAAGAGTACAAAGTATGCCAAAAGGCCATAGAAGCAATCAGTGAATTAGCCAATACTTAAACAAGCCATAAGATTTGACCACCACCTCGGAGTACCAAAAACAAACATGACATTTTAGAAAAAATATATAAAATAAAATATTAAATAATTAAAGCTACTTTTAGAAAAGAACAAATAATCGTATCAATAGCAAAAAAATTGATTGTTTTGGTAAGTGTAAATTATAAACAATAATTCTTTTCCCAAATTGGTTTGATTAGAGAAGATAGTTAGACTAATAGAGATATATCATTCCAAATATCATGACCTGCTTACCCAAAAATATAAAGAGAGCTTTTGTACAAGTAATCTACAAAGTAGCACCATGCAACTAATAGAGTACAAATTCCCAAGAGCTTTTCCCAAATTGTTTTTTGTTGTTGTTGATATTTACCATATTGGTTTGTTTGGAATAATGGAGATCCTATCTTTAGATAAAATATGGTACCACTAATAGAAGCTAAAAAGTAGCACTATGCAATAATCCTCTGCATCAAGCCATCAACCACTAACAATGGCAAGAATAGAATCCACAACCAATACCACAAAAATCGTCAGATTCTTAGATGCATCTGTTTACCATTAGTTTGTTATCGTCTTGCAATCATGGCAGGTTGATTCTTCCTTTAATCTATCATCAGATAAACAATCATTTCTCCATTTCTCACCTCATATTGTTGAATAAAAAACTTAAGCCGGTCATTAAATAAAGATAATACCTATTTATAAAAAGGGGTACTTTACAACTTTACCACTTTTTGGTGGTGTCCGGGGTTCAAACTTAGACCTTGCATATATTAATGTATTGTCCATACCAACTGAGCTAAGTATGACAATTTTACGACTAATTTAAAAAATAAAGTTATTGGTACGCCAATAAAAAACATGAATTTGCTCATATTTCATAACATGAAAAATGTTAAATTAAGATAATACAAAATTTATTTGTAAACTTAAATAATACAATTATTACAAGTAGTGAGTTTGACTAATTAAAAAACTCATTGAAATAAAATGAAAATACGACTTGTGTACGTATAATAATAGCCACCAACTTTATTTTTTTTGTCCTTTGCTTCAAATATAAGCTTTTCAAACTAAAGTCTTGTTTGCAAGCCTAGCTTATTGTAGAAGGAGACAGTTGACAGTTAACCCTCCATCAATACAAATGGTCTGCCCTGTTATGAAAGAGGCTGCAGGTAAGCAGAGGAATGCCACCAAGGAAGACACCTCTTCTGGTTCTCCAATACGTCCAAGAGGGGTTCTTGTAATGAAAGCATCCAGAAGTTTTTCATCTTTTAAGTGCTGCAGGAAGGAAATAATGCCATGATGCTCTCATTTCAGAATTTTTTTAACAAAAAGATATAATACTTCAATAACTATGCATTAACATGTAATTTCTTTTTTTCATCATTCAGTTATTTCTAAAAGTCCTATATTGAATGAAATATGGCCTAAAAAATGAGTTTATAAGTAGGACACATGTCACACAGTATTAGCCGATTTTCTAGGAGTTGGATTAGACGCAATCTAAATTTTTTGCTATTTTTTCAGTTGGGCCAGTCACCCCACATTGGACAAACTAGTTTTATAGAGTTGAGTTAAGCGCAACTCAAATTTTAAGAATTATATATCATCATATGATATTATTTTCTCAACAAATATGTACATGGTGCGAGGTAAGTAGATAATTGTAAGTAAAACATTTTTTTAGATAAAGTGTAAAATCATTATACACAAATAAGTATAGAAATTTACTTCTGCAGCAAGAGGGGTTCTGATTGGCCCTGGTGCAACACAATTAGTCCTTATGTTGTCTTTAGCCCATTCACATGCCAAATTTTTTGTAAGCTGGTTTATTGCTCCTGCATTGTCAATTACATATATATTTTAAAATTAAACTTTTACAGTATCAATTAGTTCAGCAAAAAAAATTACAGTGTCAATTTTACTAAATTAAAACCATGAAACATTTACCTTTTGCTGCACTATAGATAGTTCCTAGATTTAGTGATGCTACCCCACCAATGGAGGACATGAAAACAATGCTTGCAGAGTTTGAAGCTTTGAGTAGTGGATGTGCAAGCTGGCTTATGTGGAAAGCAGATTCAAGATTTGTATTCACCAGAAATGAGAAATCTTGCTCAGTAAGATCTAGGGTTTGTTTTTGTATGTTTGTTCCCACGTTGTTCACCTAAATTTCATACATAAATAAATAATGTACACCTAATGTAACAAACTATATAAATCCTATAAAAAGGTGAAAAAAAACAGTATAACTTCAATTTCATGTATTGTATTATTAATTGCTCACAAGGATATTGAGTTTGCCATTGAACTCAGAAGAGACTCTAGCTATGAGTTCCTCTCTTTGTGCACGAGATGACACATCACAGACTGAACCAGTGATTTTGTATCCTTTTGTGACCCATTGATGTAAGCATTCATTGAGTTCAGCTTCCTTCCTAGCACAAGTGTGTACAGTGGCCCCTAGCTCTGCTAATTGCTCCACTATATCATATCTAGTCATAGTTTATATACATAAACAGTGAGAAAAATCATGATATTCATAAATCTTTTTTATATACGACAATCGTATTTTTTTTGTTTGAAGAAGCTAAATTAGCCAACATAAATTGGCATATACGATCGTCATATTTAATCTGTTAAAATATCATTCAATCGGTTATTATTAGTCAATATAAACATGTTTGACTTGCTTTACAAATTTTTCCAAACATGCATCATGAATATACATGTTTAACTTGTTGCACAAATTTTCCAAACAAGCATCATGACTATTGACTACGCGAATTAGACTATTGACAACTAGGAAATTAGATGAGAGTTAATTTAGGATTATTTATAATTTAAAAAAAAAAGCATTATTATGATCAATTAACCACAAAATTTGGGTAGCTAGCTAAAAATTAAAATAGTATATTTGTGACAAACTCAACTAATTTCATGATCTATGGTAGACCTGATAAAAGATCAATTAATTTGCAACGAAATTAAGAAAAATAATCTGCACAAAAGAATAAGAGAAGAGGAAAAGAACAAAAGATAGCAACCCTATTCCTTTGGATCCACCAGTGACCAGAGCTGTGGTTCCCTTCAAAGACCACTTACTGCTTCTGCTACTCGTGTTTCCCTCTGCCATTTCTCCTTATACTTGGTGATTCTACCTTCTGGTCTAAAGGGATTTATATATGCATGGGAGTAAGTTCAGAGTTGAAATGTAGCAGACTACGTAATCAAGTAGAAGTTTTCATGTTTGTTTGACTAACTAGTTTTTTTAGATGCATCCTCCTTGGCCGGTCCACAATATTAATGCCGTGTGTTTTGCATGTTAGTTTTGTGGTCTTGCTAACTGGTGTCATAAGGGCGTTGGTCAAGGAATCCATTAATAGAAACTTTGTCTTCAAAATATAAGTTTTTACTTTTATCTTAGCCATAATTACACCATTTTCTAATATAAACTTACTAATTTTAACACTTTATTCAATGTCTTGAGAACACTCATTAACATTCTCCTTAATTTTTATGGCAGAATTTGGAGCTTGATTTATCAGTGGTTAGGCTTCGCTTCAGTGACTCATGGTTTTATTTCGAATCATCGCGTCCATTTTGGTGGCCTTGGCGGGTTCTCCAAGAATAAGCTACTTGTCATGAACATTCTTTAACTTTCTACTGCTTGGATAATTTAGAAAGAAAGAAATGGACGCCTTTTTCATATGAAGAAGGAACATTTGCAAACATAAAGTGAAGAAATCAAGCTTATGACGTTTTAGTGGTTGAAGTCGAAATACATATTATTCAATTTTGATCATCAGTTTTTGATGCTTAATCATCTTCATTGTTTGGCTATTATTTCTTAGTTTTGTTCCTCTTTTTGTCTTGCAACTAGTTTGATTTTGTAATCTAATTCGGTAACTCTCTTTAGTCTTTTATGGCACACCTTGTGTCGAAAGCACTATTTTGGTTGGCTGATATATTTAATTTTAGCCTTTTATAAAAAAAAGAAGGTAAAATATGTACTTTCTCTAACATTTGATGTCAACATTGTACAATATCTTCATATAAACTATTTCTAATTTTTTATATTATTTTTTCTATCATAGCTTTCGACGTCATACACATCTAAATTATATTTTAATCAGCATCATATATGATTTTTAAATAACACACTTCAATTTTTTTTACAATGGTATTGTACTTCCTCCGGTCTTTTTCATAAGAGACAAACAAGATAATAAAAATTGATATATTTAATTTATATTATGAGTCAAATACATTATCTTTTGTTAACACATTTGTCTTTTATAAAAATATCCAAGATTGCATGTTTATGTGTAGGTCAGACTAATTATACAAGGAAAATGTTAACTAGTGCCTCCGGGGCACTAGTTAAGGAGACTAAAATAGAAAATTTGTATTAGAAAATGATGAAAAGTGGAATGTTGCACTTTATGAAAGTAAAAAAGTTGTAGTTTTTAATGAAAATTTTCTACTTTTAACTTTCTTATGTGGCATTGACATCACGGAGTGAAAGAAGGGCGGTGAGATAGTGATGATCGAGAGAGACAATTATGTTAGACAAACTTATCATTACAAAGAGACTAGGTGTTAAATTTAAGTGGAGGTAGTTATAAAAAAAGTGATTTTTTTAAAGATGAAAAAAATGTTGGTCATTAGTTTATTTATATATACAAAAACAATTATTCCCTATAAAAAAAGAACGATTAAATAAGTTTGTATCGATAGGTGTTATTTTTTGTTTAACTTTAAAGTTTCGTTTACACGTGCCGACATGTCATTACTTTATGAATAAATAAACCTTTAGGTTATGCTTTCCTAGAAAAAGAAAGGTCATTACTTTTGCCATCCTATAAGTTTCTCGCGCGTCCTATTTGGATTCTAAAATCCGAAATGTTACAACATGTTTTGGAGGTTTTTATGAAGTGTTTATGCCGTTCGGATTGTATAATCTGAACTGCATAGGGCGCACGAGAAATCAATAGGATGGAAAAAGATTGAGTAAAAAAGAAATTGCAATACTCCACGGGATGCCAAAACCTTGTAAAGGCCTATTCATTACGGTAGCACTAATTGTCATTTTATAACCGTTTCTTTATATTTGAACTCAGCCCCTCAGTCCTTTGTAATGGCGGATGATGAGGAAAATTAGTAAAATACAAGGACTATGTTTGAGATGCAGTTCTTAGATGTGTGTCGGGGAGAAACCATTGATGGACATTCCTCCATCAACACATATAATCTGCCCAGTGATGTATGACGATGCTGGTAAGCAAAGAAAGGTAACAAGAGAAGACACTTCTGCTGGATCACCTAGGCGTCTTAGAGGAGTTTGAGAGTACACCTCTTCCAGATAGTCTTTGTTGCTCAGAACCTAAAACAAAAGGGTAAAATTCAGATAATGTTTTATTTCTGATTGCTGTATTAGATTTTAGTGTTTCAGAGCATTGCAAAAGTTCTTGTAAGAATGAAATTCAAAATGCAATTTTCAAAATCAAATGCGGTGTTCTAAATCAAATGCAGGGAATGAAAGATTAATGACTATTGTTAGCATTTCTCAAATAGCTATTCTACAACATCAACTTCAGACAAGGATATTTACTTAGTGATCAAGGAAATACAAACGTTTGAGATGCATAATTTTTTATTTTGAATGGCAAATGCATAATTTATTTGATTTCTATGACAACTAAAGGCAATTTCTTGGTGTTAGAGGACTAGAAGCATGTCCAATGAATTGATATGATTCTATGATGTAGATCATAATTCTGGATGGTTCAATTATGGGATTAGAGGCACCACAAATATGCAGTTTCTTGGTGTTAGGGAAATAGTATTGCGTCCAATGATTTGATAGAGATGATTTTATATTCTACATCGGAGTCCTGGATTATCCAACTATATGGGATCAGAAAAGTGTCTAACTCAAAATCTTCTTGGGTATTTGGAAGACAGTCATGTTCTATCATATCATGTCTTCCTTCTCAATGATTTGGTGTTAATTTGTTTAGTCTAATAGAAGTATGGACTGTGCATTTTAATGCCGCCTTATCTATGAAATTTTGAGCACAAGCTTACTACAGAGGGTTTATGTTCCAAAGGACATGAGTCACGTTAAATTGCTTGCAATAGATTAGGATTAGAACTAGCACATCATATCGATTAGCATTAGTTGTACTTATTAAATATGCTATTATAACTAGATGTAAGTGCGGTCTGACTTAGACACACAAATTGCAAACATAATATGGTATTAGAGCATGTTCTGATTATATGACCAGTGAGGTTCATCGCAGCTGCTGCCGGCCACCACAAGAAAAGTTTTCAAGTTTGCCGCTTATATGACCAGTGAGACCCACGACCACAGACAAGCGCGCCTTCCTCTGGTGATCACAGCCGCCGCTGGGTGTGGAGGCACGTGAGGGGACATCTCTAACCAGTTTTCTGGCGACAAGGTCGCAGCGCCCCACCGGTCCTAGGTCTGGTCATGTTTTGGACATTCTAAATTTGGTAACACAGTTTACCGTACAACCATCCCTTTCCTGCACTAGTTCCTCAGCCAATTGAAGTTTTTGCCTACTTCCATCCTGTTGTGCACATTCATCGTGCTTCATCCGGTGCAACTGAGCATATGTGAGCAGTTCTCACCATACAAGTCGGTTTTGTAAGGGTTGAGTTAGGCCCAACCTAAATTATATGATGGTATCTGAGCCTATTTAAAATCCATTAGGCCAGAGGCTATCAGGTCATCGCTATTGGGCCACTCGGGTCACGCTCCAGATGTCCAGTCATGGGCATGAGGGTGTGTTAAGAGTCCCACACTAAATGAGATATGGCCCTAAGCGGGGGCAGTCCTCACCATACAAGCCAGTTTTATAAGGGTTAAGTTAAACCCAACCCAAATTCTAAGAACATCCACCCGTTATACGTTTAAAGCTAAGTAAGCTTTAACTAGAGGGGGGGTGTTAGAATAGAACCAAATCCTAATATTTACTATTAGAATTAGAATTAGCATTATTTTATTTATTCTATATGCTATTACTAATAGATGTGAGTGTCGTCTGATTTAGACACACAGATTATAAACATAATAGCTTGGTTATTAACTTATGTCACTAGAGAATAGCTATGCTGCAATTTACATAAGATGGCTGGCACTTTGGCTGGATGAGCTAAAGGAAATAAATTGATCGTATATATGTCTAGGCTGGCATATCAAATCTGCTGTGTTGAAATAGAAAATTACAAAAGGGAATGAAAGACTTGTATGAAAATTTAGAAGTTGTATTTGTCCTTGCAATCTCAAAGCTGTTTTAATGTGGATTTTTTTTTTCATGCACTCAAATACAACAACCAAAGCCTTTCTGTCAATGAGTGGAATTATTTTATAGATCAGTTGCCATTACAATGTCGTATCATGAGTCATTCACTCATGCTTAATGGCATACCTTTTTATGCACACAACTAATTTTTAAAACAAGTAACAAAATTACTATACCATGTAGCTAATTCTTTTATTTCTTCTAATGGTCACAGGATAGAGAAGAAGAAAATTACTTGCTCTACCATCGAAGTTCTGATGTACCAAGGTGCAACTGCATTACTCCTTATGTTGTCTTTTGCCCATTCACAAGCTAGATTTCTCGTAAGTTGATTAATTGCCCCTACAAACCATAAAAAACAAACAAATCTTCAAAATTTTATAAACTCATCACCATCACCTTACTGAATTCGTAGATTACCTTTTGTTGCTCCTTGAACAGACATTGACTTCAGTGAGACAAAACCAGAAACAGAAGATATAAAAACAACACTACCCACTCCCGATGCTTTGAGAAGTGGATATGCAAGCTGGCACATATGAAAAGTGGATCCTAAATTGGTATCCATGAGTTTGGAAAACTCTGCAGTTGTGAAGTCTGTCATTGGTTTCCGAATGTTTGTCCCTACATTGTTTATCTACAAATCAAATTAATAAGGTTGACAGTTGACACACAAACACACACTCTATCCAAAGTGAATATTAATGTAGTCTTAAAGTTCTAAATGACCATCATTCTGAAAGTCAAAACTACATTAGCGGTTAAATAAAAGAGTGAATAGTCACTTTTTATACTTGAATTGAATGTGTCAAAGATATCCCCGAATATATCTTTCGTAAGTGAAATTGATACTCGAATGTGTCTAGATGACTTGATCCCCGAATATCACTTCTGTTAGTCAGTTTTCTTTTTTGGTAGATAGACAAAATGACAATAGTCATTGGAAACTCACATTCTATCAAGTGGACGAGCCGGTGTTCGAATCTCGGTCACGACGTTCAGCAATATCAATTTCGGCATTATTTACCAGTTGAGTAAGGACTTGTGTACTTCTACTAGTAAGTTTAGTCCATGAAATTACTAACGAAAACTCAGGGATGTTTTTGTAAATTCAATACACTCAGGGATGGACTACACTGACATTGTCTTACACATTTAAGGACCAAAACTACAATTTACTCTACAATAAAAATGCATGTTTTGACTCTTGAAAGCAAGAAACAAAAAATTAAACATAACACACAAGAATTATGATTATGAACATAAGAGAGGAAAAAAAAAAGGAGCTTACAAGAATGTTAAGTTTCCCATTGAAGACAGAAGAAACATCCTCCATAAGCACCTCCCTCTGTTGTGGAACTGACACATCACAAATTGAACCAGTAACCTCAAAGCCCAAATGATTCCATTCCTTCAAACACTTATTAAGATCATCTTCATTTCTAGCACATGTATGCACTTTAGCACCAAACCCCATCAATTCCTCCACAATGGCATACCTTTTCATACATTACACCATACAAAATACATAATCACAAATTAATATCAAAAGGGTCAAAGAAAAAAGAAAGCATGAGCATTAAAGTTAGAAACTTTGTACCCAATTCCGCGAGTTCCACCTGTGACAAGAGCTGTCATACCGTTAAGAGACCATTTATGGTTTGTTGGGGTGTGGGAATGTAACATGGCTTGGAACCTAATTCGTTTTGTAAGGTTGAAAGAGGTTGTTGCAGAAGAACCGGGAAAATTGCTCTTTAACTGTAGTGGGAGAGTAGCAGCACAGAGACAAACTTGATGCATTTTGTTGCAATTACAGTCTAATCGTGATTTTTGCATTTATATTATCAAATGGAGGCTAGTCGAGATACCCGTGCTCGCCGCGGCAAAAAGTGTGTCGTTGTGCGATGAGGTGTGTCGCGAGAACAAACATAATACTACACAATGCTATAATAGGTGAGTAGTTTTAACTAATTTAACCAATTATGTAGTGACAAAATTAGTATATTATAATAGGTGAGTAATTTTGGGTTTCGTGTATGAGTTATATTTTAAAAAAACTTTGATATAGTTTTCTATAAAATCTTAATTTATTTTAATTAATTTTCAAAACCGAGTTATAAAAAAAATCAAAGTATCTCCGTGAGCTTAACTCAGTTGGTAGGGATATCATATTTTATATGTAGGGGCCGAGGTTCGAACCTCGGACACCCCACTTTTCCACAATTAAATTGTGTGAGCTCTAGCCACTAGGCTACTTGACAAAAGAAATAATCAAAGTATTCGGCAAGGACAATACAATAACTTTGACAGTTGTTAAGTTTTTTTATGTATGTGTATATATTAGATTAATGTTTAAATTGAGTCCCGTGTATCAATTATACACGTTTTGGATAATTTTGGTAGTAGAAATTTTATATGAAATTTGTTTATAAAAAAAAAAATTGTATAGTATTTTTATAAACTTTTAGTTCATTTTAATAGTGTTGTTTTCGTATGTAAAAATTGTACCGAACGAATTTACCGGGGTGAGTCACGACCATGTCGTTTTCTTTAAGACGTTTCGCGGCACTACTTAAGTTTGTGCAAGGTAGACTAACAACTGCGCCGCCTCAGGATAAAACAGCCCAGTTCACTGTTACGATTACGTACTGCACAGTATGTAATCACTCGAGAATATACACCTCAAAATATGGTTTAATCGTTCGATTAAAAACCATTCGAATATGATACGTAACCACTCGTATCGAAATCGAAGGGATAGAAAGGAGTAGAAGCAGAAGAATGACTCGTTAACACAAGTCGAAGGGAGAAGCGAGGAAAGGCACAAGAAACATCAACTATGAATTTCGGTGTGAAGAATAAGTAGGGCGAGCTCTCCTTTTATAGGCAGAGTTCGTACCAAAAACAAGGTGTGACTTGGGGATCAAGTCGGCTTGATCCTCAAGTAACCGCATTTATTTTTCTTAATTGGATATATCCGAAAACTTCTGGATACGCGTTTTGGATCGGGTCGTAACAACTTTATTTGTTACGCGTAACGCTTTCGGATAATGATAAAATAATTAATTAAGTAATTTAACATTTTCAAGTGACAAAAAAATATATATCATTTTGACCCACAACCCACGACCTAAGCCCAAGCCCGGCCGGTCGGATGGCGTCATCGTTGCGCGCGTGATATATATGTTTTTGTAAGCGTTCACCCGTTCACAAAAGTGGGTACCTCAAGGGCACAACCTTGGAGGTCACTCTTCCCTTATATAAACACTTACTAGTTGGGGTGGCTCACCAATGTGAAACATTTTTAAGTCACACACACTAGTTCTTACATTGTGTTTTTATATCCAATTTCTCACTAGATTTAACTAGTATTCCAACAAATAGCAAATATTAGAATTAATCCTCAAAACTCAGTTATCAAAACAAACCAAAGTATTATATTAGAACAATACAATAACTTTAGCCGTCATTAAGTTTCTTATGTCTATCTATACATTAGATTAGTGTTCAAATTGGGTCCCGTGCATCAATTATACATTCTTTGGATAATTTTGGTAATAAAAATTTTATACGGAGTTTTTTCAAAAAATAATAAATAAATATAATACTTCCTCATTTTCTATTTAAAATAGAAATTTGGTCAACAAAAGTTGATGTATCTGATGAAAAAATTGGACCAAGTACATAAATTTTTGTTGACCAAATTGTTTCATGTAATAGAACCGGAGGGAGTATTTCTATAAAATCTTAATTTATTTTAAAAGTAAATATCATAATTAATCTTCAAAACCGAGTTATCAAAGCAAACCAAAGTATTATGTTAGGACAATACAATAACTTTGGCAATCTTTAAGTTTCTTATGTATATGCATACATTAGATTAGTGTTCAAATTGAGTCCCGTGTATCAATTATACACTCTTTGAATAAATATGGTAGTGGCGATTTTATTTGGACTTTTTTTATATTGTATTTTTATAAACTCGTAGGTCATTTCATTATTAAATATCAGAATTAACTCTCAAAACTGAGTTATCAAAGCAAACAAAAGTATTAGGCAAAGACAATACAATAGGTTTGGTCGTTGTTAAGTTTCTTATGTATTTGTATACATTAAATTAGTGTTCAAACTGGGTTCCGTGTATCAGTTATACACTCTTTGGATGATTTTGGTAGTGAAAATTTCACGTGGTGTTTTTTTTTTTTTATAATTCTTTTATATAGTATTTTTATAAACTCATAGTTCCAATGGACATAACGATGGGAAGAAAAGGATCCAAATCGCTAACATATGAGTGTATGTAAAATTATATACTTACATTTATTTATTAATATAATCCGTTAACATACATTTTTAAATTTTATTTAACTAATTGTTATGAGATTTCTTATATATATATATATATATATATATATATATATATATACACAAATAT
>Ga0099826_10002403_pt1 | contig 12056 bp, 10 predicted proteins | sample Mtrugardesep15_FD_76830 | JGI IMG/M metagenome (GOLD analysis project Ga0099826, IMG submission 76830) | Root nodule microbial communities of legume samples collected from California, USA - M. trunc garden sep15 | ecosystem: Host-associated > Plants > Roots > Nodule | place: USA: California...
CAATTTTTAGCTATAAATTTCAAGTGGGTCATTAACGAAGAAGAACAAGGCAACGACGATCAGAAATTCAAAACGGATAGAGATGAGAGAGAGAGAGAGAGAGAGTTAGTTCTTGATGAGTGAGAGCGTTGAGAGAGTGTGTGCCGTGAGAGAGAGAGGTCGAGTTCTTGTGATAGAGAATTTGGGAAAATAGGGTTGCGATTTGGGAATCTGAAAATGGTTAAAATCCGGATCCAAATTTTAATTGGTTTGGAAATCCAACCCGTTTTAAATGGGTTGGATGGTAACCATTTAAGAAAAATCCGGATATTTAAAGTGGATTTGGATATGGTTGTGGGTTTGGGCCTTAAACTGGTTGTTATGCACGCCCCTACATGCAGATATTAAAATTTGACTTACATACTATCACTAGCATAGAGATTCGATCCAAGACAATAGTTAAGAACCGCAAGTATGGGACTATGCTAGAAATGGAGGAGCATCTCTTGTGGTACTCCATGCCACAAATATACTCGGTGCTGAAGTACATATATTTGTTCTGTACCTTCTCAGAAACATGTACACAATTAAGACAGAAATAATAGTAATAACGAAGAGGAAAAAGACAAAATCACCATGCAGCAGCAGCAGTGTATATCTAACTATTAAGTGGATCACATGGATTACTGATGAAGCTGCTTCCTGTTCCCCAGTTTAGTACAAAGCAACTTTCACATTTCTGTTAAGTTTATTAATTAAATACTCTACCATCTATGTACACATTAAAAATAAAATGCCGTCAAGATATATTTTTTAAATCACGACTATGGTTTCATTTGGAAATCACAAATGATGTCTAATGAAAATGCAGTTAAGACATACTATATTTTTAAAATATGTCTCGTTAATTGGTTCATTTAAAAATACATACTTCTAATGTTGAGTCAATTGTGTAAATTACTAATAAGTTCGTTCATTAGAAACACAAAAAGTTAAATTGAGCGAGAGATATTTTATTATTTTTTTGAATAAAAACGACAGATATTTTATAGATACTATAATTGAATAAAACAGATTATTAATCCTTTCAAAAAAATAATTAATATTTATAAATAAATTTTTTGACAAATGTCTCAGTATTTTTTTGCTGTTGTTGTTTTATGAATTATGTATCTTTTGTGTGCAACCACATAAACTAATCACTCAAACTGGATGAAACCACAATGAACAATGACGGAGTTAAAAAAAAAGTTTGAGTGGATTATCAAAATAAACAAAAATATACAACCACCAAATTTATGTTGTAAAAGTTGTTCATAAAAAAATTAAACAACATAACTTAAAAATTTAAAATAATTTTCTATGCTCCGGGTGTCTTGAAAGCGTGACTTCAACGTGTACTGTGAGGGAAAAGAGGTTGAAATACAAGGTAATTTTTATAAAAGTCATAGGCATTTTAGTAATTTCCTTTATAATATTTTTATTTTTTGTGGATGGTGTGGACCATCTAACGTCGCTCCACTACTAAATAATGAATGACAAAACTCTATCTCAATAGATTTGACACCGATTCATTTTGAAAACCAGCTTCGAACCTTATAATTGAGTTTGAACCAAGATCTCTGTTAAACTAAAAACGATCTATTATCATAGAGCAATGCTCATTTATTTGTTAGAACGATCCATTTATATTTCATTCTATAAAAATTACTATTGTAGTAGTTAGATTGGAGAAATGTCAAGGTACCTGTCCCGCATTGGATCCATTCTTATTCCATCTTCACTGTCGGCCGAGTAACTGACACTGGAATCTAGGATCCACGACGTAGCATTAATTGTCGTCATTCTTCAATTGTTTGATACAGGATATTTCTTTTTTTGGAGTACATCCAGAGATTTAGCTAAATACAAGTGAATGGTTTGATTAAAAAAAATAAAACACAAGTGAATGGACTAGAATCATCCTGAACAAAAGACAGACGAGACTATGATTAAATATTTGTATTTACTTTATACGGACCCGTATTGGTCAGGTAATTATTTATGGTTCGTAGAATTCACGAAAAAATCATCCGTCTTGTCTCTCTCTTCTATCTCTTTGTCCCTAATTATAAAAGCATATTTGAAAAAATTGTAAGATCAAGATTGATGAGATGAGGACATTGGAAGCATAACTAAGGAGGGAATGATGAGGACATAGGAAGCATAACTAAGGAGGGAAATGTATTTAAGGTCTCAAAACTTTAATGACAAGAGCAAAGTATAAGACAAGGAGGTTCTAATTGATAGCCATTTTATTTGAAGCGGGTCCAAGTCTTGAAGCATGGAAGCCAAAGATTGTGAATTGTTTAATCCAAATTTAAGGCATTAATGAATGACGGTTGCATCTTTGTGTAATCTTATTACTTTTTAAAAATTATCTTGCTTAATGAGCATCCTTACGTCATTTTTAAGAATCTTAATTTTAAAAATTATTCTTTATAAAAGTTAAATAATATATTTTTCAATGTTCAGGATACATAATAATTTTTTTTAAAAAAATTATTATTTGAAGTCCATAAACAGTGTCCGGGGACACTCATTAAGATTTTCCTTAAAAAATTTACTCAGAAGCGCTTAGATGAGATAACGCGGGTCTATTCTAGCTTATTTAAGGTCTTATGTTCGAATTCAGCCTTGAACATGAAACAACGTTAAAACTCTTAAATAGAATTTGTCGCCTATTTGAGCCTCAAATTTCTCGAGAGATTAGTCTGAGAAGTTACGCGCCGAGGATACTTACTTTACGAAGAAAAAAAATAGTTTTAAAAAATTTAGTTGTGGGATGAATTAGTAAATTTTATTTGGTCGTAATTGTAGGAAACTTGAGTTGACCAAGTTGAATAGAAATTGTAAGGTGATGCCCACTATAATAGGAAAATTACTCTTCTCTCATCAAGATTTTCTCACTCACAACCGAACTTTCCAAAATATCCCTGCGTAACTTACGCAGGTGTTAAACCCGGCGTGAGTTAAGTCACGCTCGGTATATGGGTGATTTCAACGTGAGTTAACTCATGTTTGGTTCTGCTATAAAAACAGAACAACGCCATATGAATTTCTAAAACTCCATTGTTGCGGTTTTGATCTTCATTGTTGCGATTTTCTCCAAGCTTAAGCCATTGTTGCATTGACTTTTTTTTGATTAAATTGTTAATTTTTTTGGATAATTGTCACATATTTAGGTTTATGATTTTTGATTTTATGATGTTACATTTTTATGATTTGATTGAATTGTTAGATGTTGATAATTGTTGATTAGAGTAGAATTGATTGAATTGTGGTAAAATTGTTAGAAATTGTTAGATGTTTGAAATTGTTCTGAATTGTAAAATTGTGGTAGAATTTTTTAGGATTAGAGTAGGTTTGACCATTGATGCTTGCATTGTGTAGATATGTCTTAGAAACAGGGTGATGCTCAATTAACAAAGGAGGGTGAGAAGAAGAAAGCAAAAACCACCGTGACATGGCACGATATTGAATGTGAAGGATTCAGACAAAAAATCAAGGCGAATGTGCCCCTGTACAATTTCAACAAGATGAGACAAAGCAGAAGGATGTGTTATTTTGGTCTACAACCAAAAACAGGTGCTCCAGGAACTGTCGAGGACAACCCAATTGACCTAAGTGATGATGAAGATGATTAAATGTAATCGCTTCTAATGTCTAATTTTTTTTGATGTATTTTATGTTTTTGGATATGTTGCGCAATTTGGTACATTTTGGCATTGAATAAATTTGAATAAAGTTGCATGTTGAATAAAGCTGAGACATTTTCCCCAAGTACACGAAATCAATTAAAAAAAATACACAATTTTAGTTTTAATTTCATATACGTTACATTACATTCTCCCTAAATACATGCATTTTGTTAGTCGAAATTTCAAGTCGAGACATTGCTGGTCGGATGACTTTACTTCTTTGACAAATTTGGACTGCACGTAATGATGTCATTTGGAATGACGCTCATCACACTTCAACAAGCATTGGAAGGACAACACTAGATGCATGTCAACAATGGCAAGAGGTCCATAAACAACCCTCACCACTGGTTGTGCAACACGGGCAGAATATAGTGCAAGGTAACAACTCAGTTTGAGAGAAACCGAGCGAGATGTGGCTGAAGTGCAATTTGGACGCCACGTCCCATGACCGTAACAATCTTACATCTTTTGTATGTTGTGTTAGAGACTCCCACGAGTAATTTATTCGGGCTCAAACAAAATGACAACGGGCAAATATGACAGTTTTGGAGGGTGGTAAATTAGCCTTACTCGAGGCCTTCACTTTGTTGATGCAAACAGATGGAATCGGGTTGTCTTCGAGTCCGACTCATCTACTCTAGTGCAAGCTCTATCGTCTCCGGGCCACGGTGATTCAGAATTCTATGTTATTGTTTATAGTACTTCCTCCGTCCCTTAATACATGACCTAGTTGACAATTTACATTATTGACTTAACATAATTTGATCATATTTTTCTATTAATTCACAAAAATAAATAATATCATGTAAGATGTTGGATTCGTCTCGATGAATATTTTTGAAATATTAAATTTTCATAATTTTTTTAGTAGAGAATTGAAGATATCAAATATAAAACATATGCATTGGTAAGTGTGTCAGAGTCAATTAGGTCATGTATTGAGAGACGGAGGGAGGGGTATCACTTTAGTGACTTTGGCTTCGGTGCCTTTGGGTGCCTTTGTCTCTATCTCTTTCCTAACCACTAATTCTCTCTCATCAAAATATATTATTTTAATCATTCAATTATCACTCTCTTTCATATAAATTACACTAAAGTCACCAAAGTCACCCAACACAAAGTCACTGAAGTGTCATCCACGGAGGGAATATTATTTATTAGTTATCTTTACATTCCAACTTCGAGGTGAAGTTTGTTAGGAGACAAACGAACATGGTTGCTCGTACTTTAGCTAGGCGGTCTACTCTTGGGTCAGTCACCGTATTTTTTATTCTTATCCTTCTTGAATTGAACATTGATTGCTTAATGATAATAGTTAAATTTGCTTCCGTAAAAATAGAGTCTTTGACTTTAAAATAATCTCTTAATACTAACATGAACTTTGATTTAGGAATTGATTTGACAATAAGCAAGTATACCTTACATATATTATAAATTGTCCCTACTAAAAAAGTTAAACTCGATAAGATATATTAATAAAATATTTTAATGGAATTAGATAATTTGATTAACAAAATCCACAATCGACAATTTTGAAATTTCGATACAGGGATGAATTATTGTGACCAATATATTTGTTTATGTAAAAAAGAACGTAATGGAGTAGTAAATACTAAATAGTCAACAGCATTCCATCACTCTCGCTATAAATGAACTCTCTTTCTCTCTCTTCCTCCTGGCGCTCGTTTCATTCAACTTTCAACTCTTCTCTCGATTCTAGCGTTCCTCCGTGGCGCATGCTCACCCTATCCCTAACCACCACTCCCTTCACCTCCACCGGCGCACTCACCAACAATGACAGTATTCTCCACCAAACAGATTTTCCCAGTCAACTACGAAACCGAAGTCTCACAACGCCTTCTAGAAGCCTCTCACTCCGGCGATCTGTCCTTAGCATTTCACTGTATCTCCGATCCTTCTGTTGATGTTAACTTCGCCGGAGCTGTTAGTTTGAAGAGTAGAAACACTGAGCTTGTTGTGAATTGTGAATCTTCGAGTCAAGTTTGCGTTGAGTTTCAGGATTTTGTTACTGATGTTACGCCTCTTTTTCTTGCTGTTCATGCTGGAAATGCTTCGCTCGTTAGGAAGTTACTGGTAATCATTTCGTCATTTCTCGGATCGCGGTTGATCCGAGCTTCATTTTCAACTGTTTTATCGGTTTTTTGTTTAAAAAGCATTTTTGGAACTGGTTTGAAAAATGATATAGAATTCGATTAATTGATTTTGAACTGTTTTTTTTTTTGTTCAACGTGAGTGTTTTACCTGCTTTTGTAATTATTTGCATGTGTTTCGTTTTTTTTGTTTGATTTTAATTTGAAAATTATTTAGATTTAAGTGAAATGAACAATGATTTTGAAATGTTTTGTTTGCTCAATTTGAATGAATATTTTGATTGTTGATCTTAACCTCTATAGCATCTACACATCTGATCGAAGATGTTTATGTGTCCGGTGTCCATCACAAGGCACCGACACTGACATATGTGATTACATTTAATCAAGTCATTTATTGAGATTATCAATGTGTCCGTGTTTATGTCTGTGTGTCCAATATGTTAACTTCTTATACTGTGAGATTACTAAGAGTGAATAGTTTTTAAAGGTGAAGCTGTTGTTAGAGATCCAAACGTATCCGTAATTCAAAATGTGTTTTTTATTTTTTGAAGTAAAATTTCAAAATGGTTCTTTCAAAACGGGTGAAGAAAAAGTTAACGTCTAATTTGAATTTTCTGAATCCTTCGTGTTGAAATTGATGGATTTTCTTATGTTACACTTTTACTTTATGGTGTGATTTGGTCCCCACTTTACTTTTTCTCCTTTTTTATGGCTAAAAAATTCATAATTTGGCCTTCACATTATTATATGGCCCCTTTTCACATTACATTTCTCTAATTTTCACCTACTTCTAAATCTAAAGCGAGGTTAAGAAATATTCAAATGAAAATGAATTGCAAAGAAAATGTTACTTTTAAAGGATTTATAAGTTACAGTCTAGATTAAACCAAATATGAAAAGACACATGATTGTTGAGTGTATTATTTTGGTTGCATTTATCCATGATTGTTAAAAGGGTGAATTATAAGACTTAATAATGTCCAAAATAACAATACTTCATGATTTTCTTTTTGTCCAAACATGTCTTGTGTGCCCCATACCCTGTTGTCCCGACCATTGAACATAAATACAAAATGCAATTGACATCGCATGATTCATGCATTATGCATCACTCTTTAGGCCCCACCTACATAAAATTAGAAATATGAAATAAAAATCTCTGATTGGTTATGCTTCCTTTTAATCTTCTGATTTACTTAAGGTGGCGCTTCTTATTTTTTCTCCACTTTATTTCTGTATCATGGTGGGTTTGCCGAAATCACTGCGAACCAGTGTAATTTTGCAAAAGTTACACTCTGTAACTTTTACAAAATCACGGTGGCTCACCATGTAAGTTCGGAGTTCTAAACGTATAAGTTCTTGACATCTGACTATGTCGCTGTGGTGATGTTATATTCGACTTTCCAATACTTCAAACAAAATGGAAGAAAATAATAAATAAAAAATATTGTTAGGGATATAAATTTCTCCAGGCTATTAACAGGTTGATTTTTCTTGAAATGACAGAGTGTTGGAGCTGATGTAAACCAAAAGCTCTTCAGAGGCTTCGCAACTACTGCAGCGGTGAGGGAGGGGCACCTTGATATTCTTGAGACCTTAATTAATGCAGGGGCATCCCAGCCTGCTTGTGAAGAAGCTCTTCTGGAGGCAAGTTACCATGGGCAAGCAGGGTGTGGGGAATTGCTCATGAGCTCTGATTTGATCCGACCTCATATTGCGGTACATGCTCTTGTGGCTGCATGCTGCAGGGGGTTTGTCAATGTAGTTGAGACACTCATAAAGGTACGTGTTCTGCAGCAGCATGCATGATTATAGAGATTTTGTAACGGATACTCTGAATTGATATATGATCTAGAAGCATCTGCAATTGTTTTGTCCCTATTATTTGGCTCATTACAAAGTTGGGTCCATGATATTGTCTTCTTCCTAGAGGCTTGGGTACAACTGGCAGATTCTCCCAACATCGCCTAATAATATTATGAAACCAGTGCCACCTTGAATATTATTTAGCTTTCATCCTCCATAGGATTCTAAATAAACATGTGCCTGGCAGTACTCAGCTTATTATTTGCAGTAAATATTTGGTACAATATGCTAAATTTGAGATTTTTTTTCGATGGCAGTGTGGTGTGGATGCAAGTGCGACAGATCGGGTGCTTTTACAGTCACTTAAGCCTTCTCTCCACACAAATGTGGATTGTAATGCACTAGTTGCAGCTGTAGTTCATAGGCAGGTCCCTGTTGTCAGTTTGCTCCTTCAGGTAAACTTTTCTCTTAACCGCTTCAAACCTTTGATTACCAGTTCAGTTAGGTTAACGAGAAAATTTCACATATCTGCAGACTCCTAGTTGTTACAGCTAATATATCCTTGCTTTTGCAATTTTCCATTGTGAACTACTGTTACATTTTACAAAGAATTTACTATTTTTGCTAAAACAATTCCCATCAAGCAATAATGAATCACGTAAGAACTAAGAAGTCAGTGACCTCAACTTATTAAAGCTGGAGATTTTGTTATCAGTCTGCCAAGGCAGACACCTCTTTTAATGATGTTAGGCTGATTTCCAATTCATTTTTCGTGTTTAACATTTGATTAGTTAGCTCTGTTGGTGGTCTCATAATTGGATCTATCCTCTCACTATCATTTTTAGTTGTTAATTTTAATTGATCCTCAATAATTATTATTATTATTTTTTTTTTTACAATTGAACTACAGAATGGTGCTACGACAGATTTTGAAGTAAGGCTTGGAGCATGGTCATGGGATAATTCAACTGGTGAAGAACTTCGTGTGGGTGCTGGACTAGGAGAACCATATGGCATCACCTGGTGTGCAGTTGAGTATTTTGAAAAAAGTGGTGCTATATTAAGCCTGCTCCTGCAACATGTCTCAAACAGTTGTCACTGTGGAAGAACTATTCTACACCATGCTATCCTTTGTGGCAATGTGGAGGCTGTTAGGATACTCTTAGAATGTGGTGCTAATGTGGAATCCCTAGTCAAAACAACGAGCAAGACCGAGTTCCTTCCTGTACACATGGCGTCTCGTCTTGGCTTACCTGCAATAACTCAATGCCTAATTGATTTTGGTTGTGATTTGAACTCTCAAACAGACTCTGGTGACACAGCTTTGATGATTTGTGCAAAATATAAACAAGAGGAGTGTCTCAAAGTACTAACAAGGGCTGGTGCTGATTTTGGCTTGGTGAACAGTGCAGGTCAATCTGCAAGTTCAATTGCCGAGTCGTACAAGTGGTCCCATGGTTTTCAACAAGCAGCGGTGGATGTAATTAGAAATGGCAAGATACCCAAATCCAGCAATACTTCAACCTTTTCTCCTTTGATTTTTGTATCTAAGGCAGGAGATGCTGAAGCATTGAAAACTGTCATTGAATCTGGAGAATTTGATCTTGACTATCAAGATGATAGTGGTTTCTCAGCGGCTATGCATACAGCTATAAAAGGTCATGTTGAGTCATTTCGATTGCTTGTATATGCTGGAGCCGATGTAAAGTTATGCAGTAAATCTGGTGAAACAGCAATAACACTATCTGAATTGAATCAGAACTGTAATTTATTTGAAAAGGTCATGCTTGAATTTACACTTGAAAAGGGTAATCAAAATACTGGTGGTTTCTATGCTTTACACTGTGCAGCTCGTCGTGGTGATTTGGATGCTGTTACATTGCTGACCAGCAAAGGTTTTGATGTGAATGTCCCAGATGGGGAGGACTACACTCCACTCATGTTAGCAGCAAGGGAAGGCCACACATCCCTTTGTAAGCTTTTAATTTCATACGGTGCTCATTGTAATGCTAAAAACGCAAGAGGTGAAACTGCACTTCTACTTGCAAGGAAATTCGCAGGAGGGAAAAACGGCACCGAGGGTGTTATACTAGATGAACTTGCCTGTAAACTGGTACTTGGCGGTGCCTATGTTCAGAAGCACACAAAATGTGGGAAGGGCCACCCACATTTGAAACAATTACGTATGTTGCGTTCTTCAGGTGTGCTTTGTTGGGGTCAATCTAGCAGGAGAAACGTGCTGTGCCGCGAGGCAGTGTTAGGGCCAAGCTCAACATTGCGTAGAAATCGGCACAACACAGGTGATGCAGAAGAACCTGGAATGTTCAGGGTGCTTACTACTAAGAATAGGGAGGTGCATTTTGTATGTGAGGGAGGGTCAGAAGCTGCTAAGCTTTGGGTGAGGGGTATTAAACTTGTAACGAGAGGTGTATAAGTAGTAACATCATCAGTGTCGGATAGTAGTAGGATGTATATAGGTGTTTCCTATTTGGGGTAATACTTCATCTCGAAGTATTTTAGCTGTTTTTTATTTTATTTTTGTAAGGATTTTGATCTCTACATGTTTATGTACATCCGGATTTCTTTATTATTACACCGGTTTATCTCATAGAAAGTGGATGTAATTTGGTCCTTTTAATATTTTTGAGAGAAATTTGGTCCTTTTAATATTTTTGAGAGAAATTTGGTCCTTTTAATGTTTTTGTATATTTATATATTTTTTATAGGTTTAATATATGTTTATCTATGCAATATTAGCGATTTCTGGTTTACCCCCTATAAAAAAATTGTTAAGATTCCAACTCTGTAATTTGAAGATTCGTTGGTTTTGGACCTTCATGAATTTTGACTGTACAAAATCGATGATATGACAAGGGGGTAAACCGAAATTCTCTTAAATTACAGGGTCGAAAATACCTTAAATTTTGTAATTTGATGCTATGAAGGTCTAAAACCAAAGAATATTCAAATTATAGGGTTGGAATCTAAACAATTTTTTTATATACAGTAAACCGGAAATCACTAATATTACATGGGGTAAACATGTATTAACCCTTTTTTATATTCCAGAGAGTAACGTTGAGTTAGTTTCCTCATATCATTTCTTGTTGAAACATAATTTTCCAAAAATTGCTCTTATTCCATAAAAAAAAAACTCATTCTTAACTTAACTGAATGGACGAAAGTACCTATGCGTGACTTAAGTCATGCTCGGTACTTTCAGTGTGAGTTAACTCACGCAGGTTGTAAACACAGCGTGACTTAACTCACGTTGCGTACTGTTATAAAACAACAATAGACAAAAACATAATCATTGTGTTTCAAACTCATTTTTGCGAATTTTCTCCCATTTTATGCGACTTTCACCAAACTCAACCAAATCAACATCAAATTCTAATTCCATTACAAGCAAGTGTTCTCTAACCTGTTGCATTGGTTTTTTTGGATGAAATTGTGAAATTTTAGGTTTTAGAGTTGATTTGCATGTTTGATTTTTTGATTGTTAATGATTAATTAAGTTATAAATTGTTGTTTAGAAGTTGATTAGAGTAGGTTTGATTGAAATGTGGTAGGTTAGAGTTAGAAATTGTGTTGAACTCTAGGTGTTCGATAAAATGTCTCAATGAAAATTTGTTTATTTTGGATTTATAATGATGAAATTAGTTAGAAATTGGTTTGTTAATGTTGATTATAGTGAGTTTGACTGCAATGTGGTAGTTTACAGATTGAAATGACACTGCCAAAATTTAACTGTTGTTGAATAGTAAGAAATGACACAATGTCCCTATGGAAAAAATTAATTGATTTTTTGCTTTTTAAAACATTGTGTAGATATGTCTCAGAGGCATGACATAATTGGGTTAGGGAGGGAGTCTGCTACTCGTAGTGCACAAGCAAAACAGGTCGTATTGCGCCCTCCTCAAGCTCAGCCTAGTAGACGGGGACAAGGGGCACGAGGATTAGTAGGGGTGATGATGCGGAGGGGACGACGTCACAGGTAGGTGCGTTCTAGATAGTGGACCCGACGCAGTATCAACATCAACATCGGTATGAGGCATATCAGCCTCAATATGAGCATGCTCATTTGCAGGAGGGTGAGGCCCAGGGTGAAGCTCAGGAGGAGCAGGCCCAGGAGGAGCAGGCCAAACCACAGGGCTTTCCCGGGGGGCATATTGAGTTGTTTCAAACAAATACTTCAGACTCTTGTGATCACTGAACACCTCAAATCTAGAACCGTACAAATCATGTCTCCAAATCTTAAGCACAAAAACCACTGCAGCTAATTCCAGATCGTGAGTAGGATAATTTCGTTCATGAATCCTTAATTGTCTCGACGCATAAGAAACTACTTTATTATCCTGCATAAGCACACCACCTAAGCCCAACTTGGACGCATCACAATACACAACAAAAG
>Ga0099826_10002404_pt1 | contig 12054 bp, 6 predicted proteins | sample Mtrugardesep15_FD_76830 | JGI IMG/M metagenome (GOLD analysis project Ga0099826, IMG submission 76830) | Root nodule microbial communities of legume samples collected from California, USA - M. trunc garden sep15 | ecosystem: Host-associated > Plants > Roots > Nodule | place: USA: California...
AAAAGACTACAGAAGCCATGTTCAGAGCAGCAAAATCAGGAAACATCATGGTTTTAAAATTTATTTTTAACTATAACCCCAATTTGTTTATGGAAGTCAATCCTCAAGGGCAAAACTTACTTCACATTGCAATTTCAAATCGACAAAAAAGTGTATTTCTTCTGATATTGCAGAAGGGTGCATACAAAAACATGTTAGCGCTACATGTCGATCGTGAAGGAAACAATATTCTCCACTTAGCTGGAAAGTTAGCAGCTGAAGAAAGATTTGGATCACCAATTCATCAATTTCTTATTCATAGTGAAGAACTATGGTTTCGGGTAGATTGCATAATTCATCATGTTCGATATACAATTTTATATATCTTTCCTCTTCCTAATTTAATGTCTATTTGTTTTTAACCTGCAGGAAGTGGAGAAGATAGTTCCTCCAATATATAAAACCATGGAGAATAAAAAATCCATGACCCCAAAAAAAGTATTTTATATGGAACACAAAGAACTGTCTGAAAAAGCTATAATTGAACTGAATGGACTTGCAAGTAATTTTTTAGTTGTAGCAGCTCTCCTAGTTTCCCTAGGGATGAGCGCACTTCTCACAATAAAAACTAACAATACAAGCGGAAAGCATCCGATTTTTGAGGAGAAGATATGGTACATGATATTTCTTCTATCAGTTGGAGTCGGAGTGAGCTTATGTGTAGTATCTATGCATTGCTTTACCTCAGTTATACTACCTTCAAGCTGGAGTCCAAACATAACTTGTGTCAACTCAAAGCTAGCAAGGACTACATTTGGGTATTTGTTTATTTATGCATCTATAGGAATCCTAGGTATTTTTTGTACCATATCCGGTGTTATTTTGGTCTACACCTTCTTGCCCAACTGGATCTTTTATGTTATTGTTGCATGTTGTGGCATTTCAACTGCCATGTTTTATGTGTTTCTTTACCGTTCTTTGCTTCTCTCTGTTCGCTTCACACTGGCCCATTGCCAGAAATATGGAGCGATAATGCTATCGAAATTGGGGTTTGAAATAAGTTGGGAGCCTTTCTTCTTGGATTAGTCAACTATATAATGTTTTGGGAGGACGTGATGTAAAATAATTTTCTTTTCTATCAATGATATGTAAAATAACTATCTCAATATAACCTTTAATATATATTGTTACCTTGTGCTATATTGCATTTATATTTTCCGTTGAAACTTATGTGCTTATGTTGTATATCGTCAACCTGTTATCGAACTGGTGATAACTAAAGATATAATTCTGATTCTGATATTATATAAGTTATCATCAGCAACATTCCTATAAGATTTTAAATGATAATATATGCACTATTAGTGTAACAAAGTTTTACATGTGCATCAAATCAATCTTACAACATAGATAATTGTGGAAATATTATAGAAACTGATAAAATAAAGTGACAAATAGTTAAATATGATAAGATGCGTGTAAACTGTAAACAATTTTTAGACTAATAGTATCCCTTAATTCTACTTTATATTATCAATCAATGTGAGCCATCTTGGTCATATCAATTAAGTTTCAAGTTTATCATCATCATCATTCATATATAGTAGCAAAATTTTACAGGTGTCTCCATTCATAATACAGTGAAATCATTGCTTCCTCAGTTCACATAACCAAATTTTGACAGCCTTACCTTTGGCAACAAAGCAGCCAGTGTTCTTCCTATCAATCTTGAGTGGACTTTTCATCTTCATCATCATCTCTTTAAGCAATACTTTGACCGGCGACTCACCTCTCACATTGCTATGCTTTCCAACCCCACAGACCACAGTGATTTCAGCAGGAATCTCATGATTTGAAGCATTCAACAACCTCTTCTGCATCTCCTCCAACCAAAGAAGCATAACCAAATAAGCCGAACCCAAGTGAAATCCATGCAAATCCAATTTCACCTCTTCAGAATCCCAAACCATCACCTCATCGAAAATCACATTCCACGAAAGCAACTCCTTAACCACCATAGCTTCCCCTCCTTCCAAACACGAATTCAACAACTCTTCAATCGACAATGCCAAATCATTCAAATCCACAACCTTCCTCATTATCGTCGGGCAAGAATTTGAAACCGAATTATAAGTTCTTATAGAAAACGGAACACCAGAATTCCTCATCCTTGTAAGCCAAGAAAGCATTTCCACATACTCCCCATGAATTCCAAAACTTGAAAGAACCATATTATAACAAACAGTATCAATAACAAACCCATTATTCTCCATTTCATCAACAACTCTGTTCAAATCATGAAACAAACCCAATCTTCCATATCCATACAAAATAGACTTAAATTCAAAAGCAGAAGGTTGAAGCTGAATCTTCCCACCACCATCTGTTTGTTTAAATTCCTGAACCAAATTCTCAGCCTCACGAGGCTTATCCATTGCACACAAACCACTAACCATGGATCCATAAGCTCTGCGTTTGACGTAAATTGAAGAGGAAGTGTGAAGAAGGTTGTGGAGGTAAGAATAAGCGAAATCAAAGCCAGTTTGAGAAGCGCGTTTGGAATGTGACTCCAAGAGTTTTGCATAGAAGAGAACAATGTCACGTTCTTTGTTGTTGAGTTTTGAAGTTGCTTCGGAAATTAAGGTTTGGGATTCGGTGTAGCGTTGGTGTTTGTGGAGTAGGGTGATCAAATCGGCGAGGATGGTTGGATTCCATGTGTACCATTGTGCTTCGCTGATGCCTGTGTAGAGCTGCAGCAAGAAATGGAAGGGATTATGAAATGAGATGAGGGTAATTTGGGGAGAAAAGAGTTAACTTACGGGGAGGGCGAGAGAAGAGATGTGGTGGTGAGTGGTGGTCGGAGAGAGGAGGTGAGTGAGAGTGGAGAGTAGTACGAATTTTGATGAGGATTTTACGAATTTACAAATGAGATTTTGGGTGTTAGTGTCTGTGGTTGAGAGTTTTGTGAGGAATCGTTGTCCTTGTTTCGTTAGAGTGCAACGAATGGTGTTGTTTTTTTTAAGACCAAGCTGCCCGGTTTGGAGTTGAAGAGGAAGAGGACATTGTTGAATACTCAGCGTCATCCTCTCAACTCTAATGTTTTTTCCTCTTCTATGTGCCATCATATATTATCTTATTTTCTCACGTGTCTATTTTTATTTTCAAAAATGTTTATGCTGTTTTTATTCTATTTTTATATATAAGCACCAATCATAATCTCTCATTCCAACGGTTGCGAATTTTGTTTTTAAAATAATCAAAGATAAAGTAAAAAATGGTCAAATGTGTCAAATAAAATCAAATAAAACTAATGCGAGTTTTTTCTGAGAATATGAAAAATTGGTCGAAACGATAGTATTTTGGATTTTGAGTCGCGAAGTCTCATAAGAAGTTTTTTTTATGGGAGTCTTCCTTGTTTTTTTTTTTCTTCTCCTGGTTTTTTGGAAAAATTTCGGAACAATATGATCAAGTAGCCCGAAAATCGCATTTTCGATTGAGACACGACGGTAACAACCAACAATGACAAAAAACACAAGGATGTGAGTTAGAATGATTAGTACGGTCCTTAAATGGATAGAGTGGAAAAGGTAAGTCTCATAAGTAATTTAGTAAAGCGATTACCCACCCGATTCAATGAAAAACCTGATTTCTGGTGCATATCAATCTTAGCCCGACCCGCTTGTTTTGTCGGCCAAATACCCACAATTGCTATATAGGCATGCTAATAGGGAGGGGACGGTTTTTGCCTTCATCATCCCTTGTACTTGTCCTAATTTTCAATGGGGTGAAAAAATAGAATTCCAATCTTGCACTCGATTAGTTTTGAGTACTCCCGCTCCATCTCAATATGAACTTTTATCGCATTTTGTTAATTTTTTTGTTAAAAATAAATAAAAGTTCAAATTTATGTTGTTTTACCTTTCAATAACATAACTTTTTTTATTGAATGATAAATGTTAATGTTATTTTTTAGATTTATTTTTTCCTCTTTCATCTTGCTTTGAACTTGGAATCACCAACTTCTTATCTCTTAGTTCAAATGAATTGAGCTACCTAATCCCCCTCAATAATATACCGTTTAAAAGATGGAAAAAAACTTGTTTATGGCTCATATTATAAATAAAATTAAACATTAATTTAATTTAAGAGTTTGTAAGTTATTAATTTAAGAGGTAAAATGTAATTTTGATACAAGAGGCATGGATTTTGGTGGAGTGTATAAAACTCAGTCCTGACATACAATCCGTTCCGGCTTGAATGTAATGGGTCTGGAATGACCCAGCCAAAAGAATTTTTTATACCAACAACGTGGAATTTCGTGTCATTGACTTATTTTTACGACATTTAATTAGTTTTCATAGCATTCTACTGTAGACTCTTCTTTTTGATTGAATTAATTACCCTGGATGAGTTGAGAGACTTTTAAGGATAATTACTTTAATTTATTGCATACAGTTCTAGAATCACACTAATTTTTTTTTGTTGTTGGTTTCAAATGGTAGACGCCAACAACAATGTCAGCAACAGTGAGGAGGCTAATATGTTCGATTTTGGTCTTAATTTGAATTGAGTCAGTGTTGAGAATGAGGCAGGGTAAGATTCGTTAACATTTGTTTGAAGTCATCTATTCAAATATTATATTTGTCTAGTTATTTTCGTTAGAAAAATGTTGTTTTTTTTGTAGTTAGTTATAGTGTTTAAAGTTAAATGATCAAATAATTTTTGTTTTGTATGTAAAATAATTTTTTTGGGGTTTGTCAAATTTTTTTTTGTTGTATTTAGCAACGAAAAATATTTTTCTAACTTAATTATTGTTGTTAGTTACATTGTTTGAAGTTAAAGAAACATTATTTATGTAACTTAATTATCGTAGTTAGTTAAATTGTTTGAAGTTAAATGTTTAAATATTTTTCGACTATACATTAGATGTCAAATACTTTATTATTTCTCTAACTTAATTATTGTAGTTAGTTACATTTTTTGAAGTTAAATGTTCAAATAGTTTTTGAATATTGAACCGTATTTGAGTTGTGGTGTCAAATACCTTATTGACAATATGCAAATAACATAATTAAATGTTTGAAGTTAAATATTCAAATATTTTTCGACTATACATTATTTGTCAAATACCCTATTGTTTGAAGTTAAACAATGTTCGAAGTTATAGAAACATTGTTCCTCTAACTTGATTATTGTAGTTAGTTACATTGTTTGAAGTTAAATGTTCAAATATTTTTCTACTATGCATTAGGTGTCAAATACTTTATTGACAATATGCAAAGAAGAGAATGAATGAGATGTGGCATAAGAAATCTTTATCTATCTTTTTTCAATTTCTGATATTCAATTAAGCTTGAAAAGTTTGTCGTTCAACAAAATAAGTATATTGAGTTGTGACATTAGGTATTATATATCAATAGATTTACTTGTTATAACTCAACAATAAAAAAAATCTTACAATGTATAATTACACGCAAACGAAACTATTGCAAATATTGTTCACAACATAGAAGTTTATCCATATACTGCCTTCACCCAACAGTCACACACATATGTCACACGTTGCTCATGATATAACATAAATTCTAGGTATTCCTAAATCTGATGTTAGTGACGAGAAAGTTAATTACTAAAAAAATTTATCATAATTTTTGTTTTATTATCAAATTATTTTTTGTTATGTTTAGTTAACAAAATATGTTTCTCTAACTTAGTTATTATTGTTAGCCACCTTGTTTGAAGTTAAAAAAACAATGTTTATCAAACATAATTAATTAAGAGATACAATGTTATTGTAGTTAGTTATATTGTTTGAAGTTAAATGTTGAAATATTTTTCGCTTCTATTTCTGTAACCTTATTAGGTGTCAAAAAATATTGATTTGTTTATGGAAGAGGAGAAAACATTGAGTTAAAGGAATTGGTTCCACAAACATTATGTTAACAGAGTTATTGCCTAAAACTCTCATGCCTAGAGAGAGAAGTTGTGGTTTGGTCAAAAATTTTGTTTTGTGTTGTTTGCTTAATTTGGGCATATAGTTGTGGTATATAGTTGAAGCCGTCAGTCAATTCATGAGTTATTCTCTTAAGATTTGAGTACAACAATATTACTAAAAATCATCTTCAGTAGACTCTCTGAACTTATTAATTTCCGTAACTTCTCTTAACCAATTCTCAAACTGGTCCAGACCGAGACCAATCTGGGAGACTTTCTGCATGTTGTAATTTGAATGAGAGTTTGATTAACAGAGCAATGAACAACAACAGAAGCTCAGTTATTTTAGGTATATCCCTTTTTGCTTTCAGTCAGCTGCACCATCATAACTCTGAACAAATATCTTCCATGAATTCGTAATATCTGTACGATGAATCTGAGATTATCTTGAAAACATGAAAGTGTATTTAACTATGTTTATAGTGAACAAAAACATATGAAATATATTAGGTAGGATTGGAAACTAATAAAGCTATAAAAGAAAGATCATTATCATGTTCTCTTCTTTTTTTCTTTTTCTTCTTATTCTTTTGCATTTACTAACGGATAAGACAACTATAAAGAATAATTGAAATAGTCAATTTAATAGAATTGAGATATTTTACCTAAATTAAATTAAATGATTAGAACTAGTATTTATATCTCTTATTAGTATCTTGTGCTCCCATAATTTTGTCGCTGATTAATTGATTGACACGAACAGATTTTGGATGAATACAACCATCTTTTTACATCTCATTTGGATGAACAAATTGCTCCATTCTGATTTATATAAAAAATAACATTATCAACGAAGACTAAGATAAAGTGCCTAAAATTAATGTTTGGTTTAGTGTGTCTAATGTGTATGTATGGCAGAACTATAATGTGTAAATTGTAAATTAACAACAATTACACCACGTTTATTAACATACATCGGCAAGCAGTCCCAACTGCAGTTCAACAATAAGACAATATTATCAAGCGCACAATTAAATTTTCTTTTTAAAGAACAAATTACACACTTCAGTCCGATAACAATTTGCAAAGCAAACAGTCCCGACTGCAGTTCAACAATAAGACAATATTGTCAAGCATACAACCAAATTTTTTTTTTTAAAAAACAAATTATACACTTCAATCCGATAACAATTTCCAAAGTAGCGTATAAAAGTGATTGTGTTTGGTATTACCAAAAGAGTATGAGCTAAGATTTGATTTCCTCTCTATGAAAACATTGAAAGTGACCTTCATTTTTATTTGTACAAAAAAACAACTGTGATTGATTTGCAATTGTGATATTGGGAGGAGGGATGGCGAATAAGTACTTTGGAAAAGAGTTTGTAAAATATAGTACTAAGTTGCCGAAATATATAGATGAAAAATGCATAAAGGTAGAAGTTAAAGAAACATTGTTTTTCTAATTTAATTATTGTAGTTAGTTACGTTGTTTGAAGTTAAATGTTCAAATATATTTCGAACATTGAGATGTATTTAAGCCGTGGTGTCAGATATGTTATTGACAATATCTAAATAACTTGGTTAAATGTTTGAAGTTAAATGTTCAAATATTTTTCGACTCTGCCTTATTTGAAGATCCCTTGTTAATTAAATTGTTTGAAGTTAAAGAAACATTGTTTCTCTAACTTAATTATTGTAATTAGTTACATTGTTTAAAGTTAAATGTTCAAATATTTTTTTATTATACATTAGGTGTCAATTTTTTTTTTTTTGTAATCTTATTGTTTGAAGTTAGAGAAACATTGTTTTTCTAACTTAATTATTGTAGTTAGCTACATTGTTTTAAGTTAAATGTTCAAATATATTTTTAAATATTGAGTTGTATTTGAGTTGTGGTGCCAAATACCTTATTGACAATATCCAATAACTTACTTAAATGTTTGAAGTTAAATGTTCAAATATTTTTCGACTATACATTGTTTGAAGAGTGTGACACTTTTCATTTTAGTGGTTGAAATTATTGTCACACTCGCAATCATTCATTCTTCTAAATTTGAAAAGTAATATTCATACATCATAGTGACTTGGTCAGAGGTACCAAATATGTGTGCCCTAGAAAATTTTCAAGAAAGATAAGCCTAAATTTAAAGTTACCAATGCTCACTCTCTCTTACCTACATATATTTATATGTCTTCCGTATATTAAACATTTAGAATAAATTGAGTTAGGCTAAGTGATTGTGGAAAATATAGTATACTTGACAGACGTATGAAACCATTAATCGAAAGGGAATTGAAATATGTGCGCAGTCTGATGATTTGGATTAAAGAGTTAGAGATGATGTTGGAAACCAAACAAAGAATCAACAAAGAGACGACAAATGGAATTAGCGTGAAGTGGTTTGCAGAAACTTGCCTACCAAAATCACTAGATTGGATAGTGTGAACTGACTTGCAGAAGTAAGTTATTTTTCCCTCATTTACAATTTTTTCAAAATTTTCATTTTTTTTTCATGGTTTGCATCAATTCAATTGCATATTTTGTTGTGTTGAAATTATTTTGCTTTGATGAATTGCATCAATTCAATTTTTATTTTCCCTAATTATTTTTGCATTAAGGGTTTAATTTTTTTTCTTGAACATGCTAAAAATAGAGAATGTATTATGCTTTTATATGATCACTTTCAATTACACATCATCTTTTTTACACTTTGTTTTTTATGTTTCAAGATTTGTACAAAAAATAAAGAAACTACTATTGCAATGCTTTCACTGATTGTTATAAAGAAATTGAAAATATTATTGTTCATGGCTTCTGCATACACAGGTCCACCAAGTAGAAACGCACGTCCACTATTCAAGACTAAATTGATAGACAAGACAAAACTTTCCACTTAAAGTATACATTGGGAAAGAAAAAACTGTCCACACCAAAAAAGGCTACATGCGCGTAATAGTTAGATATAATAATAATAGAAGGCCTACATTTAGTAGTGAAATAAAATTGTTTTTGTAATTAGAAGTGAAAAAAAAAAGTTCTCAAACTAAGGACATTGATAACTATAGAAGTTGATATAATTTGTGGTAATTCTTGGAGGATATTTTAAAGACACCTCCGTCATAAAACCAAAGCATGAAAAAGGCATCGGTAACCTATAGTCTCATTTTTCTACTTATGGGTTTAAGTGCTTTTGTGTAAATTATGATTTTTATGAATTTTGATGTGAACTTTCGTGCTCTTGTTTATGTGGTAAATTTGGGTATGAGAAATTGATTATAAACTTGTGGTTTGTGCTTAAACTCCATGGTTGTTATGTGGTTAAATGAGTATGTTGAAGTTTTTGACTTAATTTGTGCTTATATTTATGTTGTTGATTATTGGTGAAATCATGATTATGTGATGTAATTGTTTTTGGGTCATGTTGTTAGTGTCAATTCATGCTTTGAGTGTTGATGAAAGTGTTGTTGTGGTTATGTTTGTGGTGATTTTACAACTTTTGTGAAAATGGGTTGAAAACTGAAGAAGTTGATTTCGATGATTTTGAATGAATTAAGAAAGTTGTTAGAATGAATTAGAATGATGTAATTTTCCGTTTTGATCAATTGGTTTTGGTGAGAAATCGTTTTGGAAGAAATCGAGTTTTTGAATAAAAGTCGTTTTTAAGCACTTTTGGCACTTAGTCATCTGAGGATGAGTTTGATTAACTTGTTTTGAGTTGAAATGTCATGTTTTCAAGTATGATTTAATTGGTCCAAGTGTTTGGGACGCGTTGGCCAAAACGGATCAAAAATCGAATTTTTACGCGCGAGGCGAAAAATCAGCAATTCTTCACATGTCAAGGAGCACGACCGTGCGCCCTACAGGCACAGGTCGTGCGTGACTCACCACCTATCCTGGCACGACCGTGCCACTTGTGAGCACGACCGTGCCACCCTCCAAGAGTGCGGAAAGGCCGATTTTCACTTTTAAATGGTACTTTAAGTATACCAATGGATACCAAACACCTAAACCTAATGTATTAGTGTATAATTGGACTTCTAAGAGTGTTTAAACCTAGATGATCAGGAGGATTGATTTGGTTTTAAAAACAAGTTAAATTTGAGGCGAACTTTGAGTTTTTGTGAAATTAAACGAGCTTTGTGAAACCAAAATGTTTTGATTGATTAACTAAGATGTTAGATGGTGTATGAGGATGTTTTTAATGATATGTAAGAGCTTGGAACTCTATTTTGTGGATGGAATTGAAGTTAGATGATTTTGTGAATAATAGACAGACTTTACCAAAACTTGATTGTTCTGGTTTCAAAACTTGTTAATGGATTGTAATAATGTCTATACGATGGAATGATGATGAATATGTGTTGTATATGATGGATGTCTCGATGTTATTGTTGTCCGTCTTTCATGTAAAATGTGAATTTGAAAGGTATTGTTTCCTTAAGATGAAAGTTGTCAATGATGACTTATGTTGATGTTTTGATGATGATGATTTTAATAAAGATGATTTATTAAAGGTGACGAATTCTTACATGCAAAATGAGGACGATATTGATGTTGTATGCATGTATGAAAAACGTCGATGTTATTGAAGACGATATGTTGAATGAACGTATGCATTATTGAGTCATATGTTCATGCATTCATAAGTGTCAATTAGGATATTTATATCTAAGGAAGACGATTAGAATACTTTGTATTCAAGAGGCGACGATTATGATACAGTTTTGTATCATGAGGCGACCATTATGATACAGTTGTATCAAGAGGCGACGATTGGTACCACAAGCATGTAAAGTTGGGTCTAGAATGCATTACATACATTTGATAAGTGTCATACTTGCTACGTGCTTGGTGAAACTTGATGATTTTTATACTTGATGAAATTTGGTGAATATGTGAAGATGTGGAATCGTGCTTGTTGTAGCTTCATGCATGCACGCTTAATGTTTAATAATGATGTTGAATTCATTGTGAATGATTTAATTAATTGTCATCAATCATTTAAAATTATATATGTTGTTTTATTTTCACGTTTAGTTTTGGAATGTTATCTAACCCCAGTGGTCGTTTGGTTGACCGTCTGCCTATTTGTATGAATGGGTAGGCGGCTTGCATGATTAGTTGTTTTGATTTCCTATGAGTATGCTTGAGGCTAGCTTTGGAGCTACCTCGTCTCTTTGCTTTGGGAGTCTTAGTTTAGGGCTATGATTAGGATGTTGGTCTTTTATCGTTATTTTCATGTTTTATTGAGACTATAATTCAGTACGTTGAGATTTAAGATCTCTATTTGGTGATGTATTATGATACATGTAACAAGACTATTTTGGAGATTTTATTATTTGTTGATGAGATGTTATTGTATTATTCCGTTGCGATGTTTTGAAAAATTATCATGCATGTTTTGAACTCACGGAGAAAGTAACATGTAAATTTCTTATTTAGTTGTATTAATTGCGTGATTTATCGCCTTAATTGTTTAGGGTGTTACACATATCAGGTACATATACTAAATGCACACCATCAAATATTTTAACGGTGCTTACATGTTTTATGTCTCTTTGATTCCTATGTTGTCTTAAATTAGAATGTTATGAAATCGTCGTAGCTTAGACATTTCACGTGTTATGCCTAAAGGGTGATATTTGTGTTATCTATATTTATCTACAATTTCATGAATATACTAAGAAGCAGTTCATACTCTGCGGTCCAATTTTTTTTCTCTAAAATCTAATCTAATTTGTTGCTACCCAAGTCAAGAGACTGAGAGTCAATTTTAAATTACCTTGAGGAGATCTGGATTATGGATCTGGAATATTAACTACAAGCAATTTTAGATTTCTGTTCTGGTGTGGTGGTAACGGTGTTTCACGTCCGTAACGTTGTTCGGTAACGACCGTAACGGCGTTTTTTCTGCGAATTTCTTTCTTAGCATTAAAAGGGGCAAAAACGGTAATGCTTGCTGCCGATACCGTTTTGTAACGGCCGTTTTTGCGGTAACGCCCCGTTTTTTAAAACCTTGCGTACAAGGTAAGGAGTATGATCGAAAATGAACCCTTACCTAAGCAATGCCATAATAATGGTAACATTAGGCCTTGGAATGAATTATAAGATGAGACTAATTACATTTTTGGCTCACTGAT
>Ga0099826_10002405_pt1 | contig 12052 bp, 10 predicted proteins | sample Mtrugardesep15_FD_76830 | JGI IMG/M metagenome (GOLD analysis project Ga0099826, IMG submission 76830) | Root nodule microbial communities of legume samples collected from California, USA - M. trunc garden sep15 | ecosystem: Host-associated > Plants > Roots > Nodule | place: USA: California...
ACTCCTTCAAAAAAAAAAAACCCACATTTAACTCATCTATTGGTACAACCGAATAAAAAATATTTTTTTTTTCCAAATAGTCTAGTGGTTAGAATTTACCTTTTTAAAGATGAATAAGAGTGTTTTAATTCACATTTTACGTTAGTTATAATATGAAACAATAACATTTAGAAATCTAATGCTAGAAAAACATGAGCAATAAGCTTGCTTTGAATTGCTGAAAGAGGATTTATTAACATTATCTACGTGCAATTGGAAAAATTTCAAGTCTCACTCATATCCAAAATCTTAAACTAATATAAGGATTATAAAGATATATTATCTACTATTTTTCTCATAAAATTGCATTATAATAGTGAAGGTATATCAATGTTTCAAATGAATTAATTAATTACCTTCACACGTTTTCTTTGGCTTTCTTACTCTTAAATAGATGCAGATAAAAATGAAGACCATAACAACAACAGCAATTGGTACTCCTACAGCGATGCCAATGGTAGTACTTTTATTGCTTTTTCCTGCACAAACAAAAAAACTCTCCTTTAACAAAAATAATTAACCACAAAAAAATTAATGTATCAAGGATAGTAATTTGTTGTTCAAAATAAATAACTATACTCACTAAGAGAAAATTTAATGTATCAAGGATAGTAAAGAAATGATCATGTGACATGAAAAAACATTGAAATACCAACCATTGAAGAAATAAAAAAGAGATAATTTATGTAGAGAAACGATGAATTTTTACATATAATTTAAACAAACACAAAATAACATGTTTTTCTTAAAAATCTTTAAACAAAATACTCTAACTAATTTATATCAAAATTATTTTTAAAAATAGCTAACACGTAAACCTAACAGTAAAACATCAAAAATGAGTTTTTAAAATTTAAATAATCTTAAAGAAACGGCCAATGCTGTATGTAAAACTTTCTATGATCTTTTCATAAGTTTAATATGACAAATACCAGGAGAGGAAGTAGTGTTTTCTGCAAATGGAGGAAGAGCTGAGAATGATGGCACAGATGTTGGTGAAGATGATTTTGATGGTGAGGGTGAAGGTGAATCTGGTGTTGGTGATGGCGATGATGACGACGATGATGAAGGTGAATCTTGCGTTGGTTGGTAGAAGAGTGAATTGGTTTCATATCTCAAATAACAACTAGGTCTAAGAAATCTACCACCTATACCTATCCTATTGTCACAACAACTTGGGATTTCTTTGATAGATTTATCCAAACATTCATCACACAATGTTTCAGACAAATCAGGTGTGCATTGAACAAGAGCAAATATGGTTTGGTTATTATTTGGACCAACCTGGTCACTTCCTTCAGCATATTTAAGGTCACTCTCCCCCGATGCAGCTTCATTTTTTAGATTATACAACAAATTTTTCAGCCCTTTGTCATATTCATCTTCAACTTCCTTTGTTGCGTTCTGCAAATTCGATGCAATCATGGCAGGTCCCATTTCATTGATACCAAATATTGAACGGTTTGAGGAACGCAACATGCATTTTTCATCATCATACCATCCAATAGCTTCTTTTCGATTTTGACAAAGTTGTATTAGAAGTGCAATTGAATTTTGGAGACAATTTTGACAATCATCGGGTTTGACATCGCCTCTACAAAGTCCAATAGCGTTTACTTTGTCGGTGTTGTTGCCATAAGAGGAATTATAGAAACCGTAGTTGATTTCTTTGTTGGAAGTGAGAGTGGATAGAAGGGTGTTAAGGTTTTTGTGGTAGGTGCTGTTGGTTGTGTAGTTACCAACATCGTTATCTTGATCACAAATGTATCGGAATTTGCCTGTAGTGTCAGTGGTAGCTGTGGTGAGTTGAGATGTGAAAATGAACATGAGAAGGAAAGAACAAAGAAATGAAGACATTGTTTAAGAAATAACAGACAATAATTATGGATATGTTCGAAGCTTTAAAATGTGGAATGTGATATTTTTTATTAAAGTAGAATGAGCTTTCATTGAGAAAGAATTTGGCCGGCAATAGATTCGGATGTTGCTAGCTTTTAAAACAGTATTTGATACAAAACTTTCCTTTTTTTTTAATAGAAGAAACAAAATAATCCAACGATGTCACTATAGAAGGAAATGCTTTTACAACTTTTTTTCGACAGAAAAATCCTTTTACAACTTAACTAATGGGATTTAAAAAAAAAAATCTTGTAATATTTGAAAGTTTTAGTAAATACAAAACGAAAATTCAAGTGAGCCCTATTTACCGGAACTAACATGTGTTTAAGTCTTTTTATTAATTAAAGTTACACTAATTGTCATTTTATAACGAGGATTTAAACTTTGTTCTTTGAGAATAAAATACTATTTTTTTATTGTTGTCATTTACCAATTAATTCATCTTACCGAAGATTAGAAAGAAAAATTAAAGCTTTGTGATTATAAATCAATTGATAAAGACATTTTATATAATACGCATGAGTTCGAATCTTAAATTCTCTAAGTATTAACTTGTTTTTTTTAAGGAAATATACTTATAGCATTTCATTAATAAGTGAAATAAGTGATTTTCACATCTATTTTGTTTTTTATTTCGTGATTTTGTCATCTTAGTGCGACTTTGTTGTTCGTCGTCTTTGTTCGACGTTGTTTGTCTTTCTTGTTTCGTTCAGTTATTTGTTCGATTCAGATTGTCAGATCAGCTTCGATCTAGTGCAAATCAAATCAATGACTTTGGAGTCATCAATGTTGCAGATCCGGAGACATGAGTATTCCAGAGACTTAAATATAGTCATATGTGTAGGCTTTAGTACTTTGTCGTTTTATGCTATTAACATGGATGATGTGAGTTTGTTCACATATTCATCCTTTTTGTTTTTAGCGATTTTCATTGTATCGATGTACTCTATCAATTTGAATTTGAATGAATGAATATTGTTTCTTTTTGCCAAAAAAAAAAGAGGTTCAATATATTTAGGTGTATTTTTTTATTTTTTTAACAAATCAAAATGAGATATATATAATAAGCCAAGGTGATTCAACCCGCACAAGGCGTACAAAAGGAGAAACACCCAAAAGTATTTACAAAGTCAAGGTACCTAGCAGAGCACCAACCAACAGACAAAATAAATTACACGTGAACACCCACACACAGAAGCGGATGTTTCCACCAGTCATGGTAACTATAATTAAAGAACCCCTATTTTGATTTCAACCATAAGAATGAATTTAGCTTAACTTTTTCAATGAGAATAAAGGGAGTAGAAATTGTATTTTGAAAGATACGATTGTTCATTTCCTTCCATATCATCCAAACAGTAGCAAACCAAATTATCCTTAAGAATAAATGAGAAAATCTTGGCATGCCCGCCATCTTAGCAAACTGAATAAAATGATGTCGAAGCTCATCAGAAGGAACCAAAGATATACCTAACCATTTCCACACATTGGACCAAAGGTCACCGAAGGTTTCGCAATGTAGAAAAAGATGGTTAGCCGTTTCGGAGTTACCACACCTGGCTGCACACACAATGTCATTTCACGTATATTAAAACAAACAACAAGACTAGCTAGTAATGTAGATTCTCCGGTAAATGCATGAGCAATCCCGTTGGCTTGTCGCTTAACAAACTTCACCCTAGAGTTTGTAAAGAAAGAGTTGAATAAGAAATGACATGAAGTAATAATACATTCAAATTCAGAAGTGTCGTCCCGAGTAGCATAAAAAGCATCATACGTCAATTTAGAATCCGTTTCAAAGTTGACGTTATCAAATTGCATATCACTCAACCATTGCAAAGCAGAGTGTAATCCCAAAGGTTCACCAACATCAACTGAATAAAGGCATGGGTAACTAGCAACCTTGGCCAAAAACCTTCAAAGTCCCCAAACATAAATACCAATGTTGGTGTGGTTGAAATGAGAAGAAAATGCGACATCAATGTTACACTTATACTTACCGAGCAAAGGGTGCCAAGTATGAACCTTATAAAGTGGATATTTAGTCAACGGATCATTTGAGAAGAAAAAAAAATAGAAGCAACTTAGCATAGTTGACCCATTCACTAAGAACGAAATTAGCAGGTACAAACATTTTGGAAATAGTTAAATGAGCAGGTACAAACATTTTGACCCATTCAAAAAGCAAGTCATGGACAACTATTCGTGTTAATTTTAATACTAATAGTTAATCTTTTCTTTTGTTACAATAATAGTTAATCAATATAGTTAAAAAAAATAATTATCTTTACAATTGGAAATTTCGTTTTCCGTTCTCATTAAATAAATGATATCTTTTTTTTTTTTGATTAATAAATGATATCTTTCTGTACCTACAAAAAAAAAAATCAGCATAAATTATAGTCTTTAGTTAGTTCAAATTTGTTTAAATTTTTTTAAAAAAAATTCTTCAAAAAGAGTATCTTAACTTTTAAATGATTTTTTTATTTTATGCCATGCTACACTTTCTTGTCAAGGATTTTTTATTTAAATTATTTTGCTAAAAATGTTAGGTTTTGTTTTTTGTTTTTACTTGTAAAATGGTAAGTTATAGACTAGTAAAAATGGGTTTTCTTTTTAAGAGTGATTAGGTTAATTTGTCCTTGAATTTGCCATCATCACTCCATTTTGTCTTTGAATTTTTTGAAATAGCTAAATTGGCTTTGATTTGCTTCATATCTATCAATTAAGTCTCTATCATATTTAGAGGTTCGACGTGTTGACATGCATTGTTAAATGTTGATGCGGGCCGTCCACGTCCCCTTTCTCATATGTGGTTACCAATTTGATAGACAAATTTTACATCATCCAAAATTCTAAAATTCTTCCAAAAATTCAAAACTTCATAAAAAAAATTGTAGAAATTCATCAAAATTTCATCTTATTCATTTTTTTTCTCTCATCAAACAACCCAACTATAAACTCCAAGAACATCCCCAAATAAAAAAGTCAAATCTTCATATGTTTTTCAAGAGATTTTCCAAAATGAGAGAGAAAATCATATTATAAAAATTTGTATTCATCTCTTCTTCTTGATGTTCTTGTAGAAAAACTTTGAATTTCTTCTCCTTCCTTGGCTTGTTGGATGAGTTATCAACACTCAGCTTGGTGTGAACACAAAATCATAAGACTCGCCATGCATAACCACATCAATCACTGTTTAAATTCAACAAAGAATCACCACCTTCAAATCCATCTGAAGAGCTCATAATAAGAGCCTTATCCTCCTTTTTAAGAAATTTCATCACCCAAATCATGAACAATGGAATTCAAAACCTTAACATTGATAGGCATAGAAGTAGAACCAGTAAGGCAGTAACAACAACAATAGCATCAAAGGGATTAAAACCAACCGGTTCTAACGAACAACATACAAAAAGAAAATAAAAACCACTATTTAATTACAATCTAGTCTCTTTTCGATCAAATTACAATTACAATCTAGTCTGGTATTTACAACACTGATGAAATATGTATTATGGGTATCGTAGTCATTTGAATGATTAAAATTCCAGCTAGCAAGGAAATAACTATGCATTTGAAGCCCCAATGACCGATAATTCTTGAGCTGAACTTGGCGGGTTCGTATCTTGAAAATTACTCCAATCCATATGAAATGCAGGTTCCAAAGGCATTGGGAGAGTAACAGAATCACTGTTAAGCATCACTACAACAGAAGCCATGGTTGGCCTGCTAGCTACATTTTCTTGAACACAAAGTAATCCTATATGAATACATCTTAGTATTTCATTTCGTGAATCATTGTTTAATGTCGGATCTATGATATTTGTTGCAGTCCCCTCCCTCCAATTTCTCCATGCCTGCACAAATTTACCCAAATGCAAATACTACTCTTTGTTAGATATAATTCCACTTCTAAACTAATTTAAATTTCAACAAAAAATAGTATAACATGAAAGATATGATGACAATGAAAAGTATGACTTACAAAGCTCGACAGATATTCTGTATTCTCCCCATCACGAATGCCACTGTTCTTTGCACCACTTACAATTTCTAGAACCAATATACCAAAACTAAAGACATCAGATTTTACTGAAAATTGTCCGTGCATTACATACTCAGGTGCCATATATCCGCTACAAAACAATATGGATAGTTAAGCAAAATATTTTTTACTTATCTTCATCTTTCTACTAAGTTGCATAAACTAAGCCTAATGATATAAAATTAAGAACAACCAATACTTTTTTTTTAAAATGCTTACTAGGTTCCGACAATTCTATTTGTGTTTCCCTGGGTTTGGTCAACACCAAAAAGTCTTGCCATGCCAAAATCAGCTATCTTAGGATTCATATGTTCATCCAAGAGAATATTGCTTGCTTTAAGATCACGATGAATAACACGCAGTCGAGAATCCTCGAGAAGGTACAGAATGCCGCGAGCAATACCTAAAACGATTTTGTAGCGCCTTCCCCAATTTAACTGTGCTCTTTTTGCTTGTTCTACATTTGATATACACAACCACTTTGAATCATATAACAACGTAGTTAATAAGCTTAATGTTCAACCGTAACTATAGTAATAAAGATAATAAAACCTACCAAAAATAAAGTAATCAAGACTTCTATTGTGAACAAACTCATATACAAGGAGTCTTTCTCTTCCTTCTAGGCAGAAACCGAGTAATCTTACTAAATTTCGATGTTGAAGTTTAGCCACTAAAAATACTTCATTCTTAAACTCTAGATCTCCTTGTCCGGAATTCATTGATAACCTTTTGACAGCAATCTCTTCTCCATTGGACAGCCTACCCTAAAAATAAATATTCTTTAGTAATGATAAGCTTTAATAACAAATATAAGAGTATATATTTTAATTTAATTTAATTAATAAAGTAATGTTTAATAGTGTTATTTTTTACTTTGTAAACAAACCCAAATCCGCCTTTTCCAAGTTTATTAGAATCTGAGAAATCATTTGTAGCAATAAGTATGGTGTTGAAGCCGAATTGCAGTTGCTCGGTAGTAATATCAATTTTGTCTTCTGCTTCTTGAACTTCTGCAACAAACGGGTAAAAAAAGTTTGTCATATATGTGATGAGACTATTACCATTTTAATCAACAAAATTTTGTTTCAGTGAGAATAAGAACTCCAGTCCTTACAACAACAAAACAATTGTATCACTAACCTATCAAATGTTAGAGATGAGCCTAAATACACTACTCCAAAAAATAAATTTAAATCAGTTATTCCTACAACCGATTTAAAAGAGAGTTTTAATCCTCGTACTTAAACTTAAGGAATTTAAAGATATATAATATATTATTTTTCTCATAAAATTGCATTACAATAGTGAACGTATATAAATGTTTCAACTTACCTTCGAACCTTTTATCTGGCTTCCTCACTCTTAAATAAATGCAGATAAAAATGAAGACCATAAGAACAAGAGCAATTGGTACTCCTATAGCGATGCCAATAGTAGTACTTTTATTGCTTTTTCCTGCACAAAGATACTAAAGTATTAATAAGTTCAATAATTAAGATCCCCTCAAAACAAAAATTTCAATAATTAAGGTGTTTTGTATAAAAAAAAGAGGTGATTTGAATAACTTATAGTGATATTTTATAATAAAAAAAAAAGAGTAGTGCCAAGAAAAAAACAAGGTTATCGTGGGTTTAATTCTTTCCGTTAACCTTTTTAATTCAAAACAACAAATATTTTATTAATAAAAATAACAACTAACAAAATTAATGCTGTATTTTTTATGTTAACAAAATTAATATTTGTTGTGCAAAATAAATAACAATACTCACTAAGACCGCCATAAACTTGATTTTAAAAGTATCACCAAAAAAAAAACTTGATTTTAAAATTTTAACAAATTCAATGCTTTTTTGTTTGTTTAAGGTTATTAAATAAACATTTTTTTAACTAATCTATTGATAAATACCTGGAGAGGAAGTGTTTTGTGCAAACGGAGGAGTTGAGAATGGTGGCACTGGTGATGATGAGGATGGATCTGGTGTTTGTTGATAGAACAGTAAATCGGTTTCATATCTCAAATAACAACTGGGTCTAACAACCCTAGCAGCCATCCTGTTATTACAACATCTTGGGATTGCTTTGATAGATTTTACCAAACAATCCTCACACAATGTTTTAGACAAATCAGGTGTGCATTGAACAAGACCATATATAGTTTGATTATTATTTGGACCAACCTCATCACTTCCTACGGCATATTTAAGGTCACTGTCACCTGATGAAGCTCTATTTCTTAAATTATCCAATAAATTTTTCAGTACTTTATCAAATTCATCTTCATTTGTTGCGTTGTTCAAACTCCAACCTACATAAGAAGGTCTAGTTTCATTGAGACCGAATATTGAACGGTATGAGTAACGCAGCATGCATGTATCTTCATCGTACCAACCAATAGCCTCTTTTCGATTTTGACAAAATTGTTTTAGGAAAACAGTTGAATTTTGGAGACAATTTCGACAATCATTGGGTTTGATATCTCCTCTACATAGTCCAATAGCGTTTACTTTGTCAGTGTTTACGCCATAAGAGGAATTATAGAAACCGTGGCCGATTTCTTTGTTGGAAGTGAGAGTTGATAGAAGGGTGTTAAGGTTTGTGTGATAGGTGCTATTGGTTGTGTAGTTACCACCATCGTTATATTTATCACAGAAGTATTGCAATTTGTTATCATTGTTAATGTTGGCTGTGGTGAGTTGAGATGTGAAAATGAATATGAGAAGGAAAGAACAAAGAAATGAAGACATTGTATAAGAAATAACAGACAATAATAATGGATGTTTGAAACATTAAAAAGTGGAATATTTCATTGAAAAAGAATTTAGCCGGCTATAGATTTGGCTATTGCTAGCTTTTAAAACTATTTGGAAACAAAAATTTCGCTTTCGTTTTTATACAAGTATATCTTGTGATTCCTCAAATATTAGGCGTTATGTCAAAGTTCACTTATAATTGATTTTTTTAAAGATTTTATGGCGAGTTATGTATATTTGTTCTATAATAGTAGTAAATTATGTGTAGGATTTTAGTGTGGGAATTACATAAACAATTACGATAGTTTTAGTAGGGGTGGTAAAACGGACTCAACCGTCGGCCAACGTGTTTATTTTTTATAGAAAGTATCGAAGTTTTGAATGTGTTCCTTCTAGCTGGCCTGTCTCGTTTAACTCACTGAACAAATGCGGCGGGCCGGACTGGAACGAGGCGGGTTGGTCCGTCAACTCATCAACTAGCTATTTTTATTTATTTTTTGTTTGATGGGTTTAGATCAAATTTAAAGTGGAGTAGCTCAAAAACTCATCATAACCCAATGCAATAAAAAAAATAACTATTACTTAAATAAATTTAGGATTTTTTTTAACAATGATTTGCCTATCGTGAGAGTTGAGACACTAAAAAAAAAACTCTATTAATGAGAAAGTGAAGAGTGCACCGCTGCCGTTGTGTTTTCTAGGGATCGTCATTGCCTCCGCTCCACCTCCTTGGTTGTTGGATTTATTGAGATTTTTTTATGTTGGCGAGTTTTAGTTTGAGACTTGTTAAATGTCGTTGGATTTGTAATGGTGCCTCCGCTGCAATTTTTTTTTAAATAACAAGAATATAGTTTGTTATAACAACAAAATTGTCAAAAATATACATTAAAAAAGTTTTTTTGGTTTGACGGGATATAAAATTTTAGAGTCGATCACCTAAATTGACTCGACATGTCTCGTCCCATTTTAGACGACCTTAAGTGGGTCAGATCAAAACGGGACGGGCCGCCGCACTTTACCATCCCTAAATTTTACTATAGAATTCTAATGAAAAGTTAAAACAACTATGCAAATACATCTAACACTCTAAACAATTTTACTATAGAATTCTATATCTTATCGGGCTATCTCAACTTTTTTCAATAGCTAATGTTAAAAGTTTAGCTAGCGAGGAAATAGCTCTGTATTTGAAGCCCCATTGACTGATTCTTGAGCTGAACTATGACCTGACGATTTCATATCTTGAGGCCCTATATGAAATGCAGGTTGCAAAGGCATTGGGAGAGTAACAGAATGGCTATTAAGCGTCACTACAACAGAAGCCATGGTTGGCCTGCTAGCTACATTCTCTTGAACACAAAGCAATCCAATATGGATACATCTCATTATCTCATTTAGTGAGTCATTGTTCAATGTGGGATCTATGATATTTGTTGCAGTCCCCTCCTTCCAATTTCTCCATGCCTGCACAAATTTACCCAAATGTAGATATTATTCTAAGTTAGATATAACTCCACTTCTAAACTAATTTAAATTAAAACAAAAATATTATAACATGAAAGATATGATGGCATGACAATTATGACTAGATATTCTGTATTCTTCCCATCACGGATGTAACTATTTTTTGTACCACTTACAATTTCAAGAACTAATATACCAAAACTAAAGACATCTGATTTTATTGAAAACTGTCCATGCCTCGCATACTCTGGTGCCATATACCCACTACATAACAATATGGATAGTTTAGCTAAATTAAGCAAAATATTTTTACTTATCATCAACTTTCTACTACTTTGCATAAGCTAAGCCGATACTATTTTGGAATACTTACTAGGTTCCCACAATTCTATTTGTGTTTTCGTTGGTTTGGTCAACACCAAAAAGTCTTGCCATTCCAAAATCAGCTATCTTAGGATTCATTTGTTTATCTAAGAGAATATTGCTTGCTTTGAGATCACGATGAATAACACGCAGTCGAGAATCCTCATGGAGGTAAAGAATGCCTCGAGCAATACCTAAAATGATTTTATAGCGCCTTTCCCAATTTAATTGTGCTTTCTTTCCTTGATCTGCATTTGACATTGCCCCAACAACTTTGAATCTTATAACAATGTAATTAATATGCTTAGTGTTAACCTCTTCAAAAATAAAAACTTAGTGTTAAACCATAATTATAGAAATAAGGATATCAAAACCTACCAAAAATAAAGTAATCAAGACTTTTATTATGAACAAACTCGTATATAAGTAGTCTTTCACTCCCTTCTAGGCAGAAACCGAGTAATCTAACTAAATTTCGGTGTTGAAGTTTAGCAAGGAAAAACACCTCATTCTTAAACTCTAGATCTCCTTGTCCTGAATTCGTTGATAACCTTTTGATAGCGATTTCTAGTCCATTAGAGAGCCTACCCTGAAAATAAACATCATTTAATAATGATAAGTTTTCATAAAAAGTATAGGAGTATATCAATTTTAATTATGAGGAGTGATATTTGTACAACCGATATTTTTGTGACAACTTTTGGAAGAACAATTTCTTTCATCTTCTTTTAAGACAAAAGCAAAAGAGAGAAAGTGTGAGAGGGAGAGTAAAAACAAGTATATATGAGTGAGAGAGAGTTGTCACAAAATGGTTATACAAAATAGTGAGAAAGAGTGTTATTTTACTTTGTAAACAACTCCGAATCCTCCTTGTCCAAGTTTAGCAGAATCTGAGAAATCATTTGTAGCAATACGTATGGTGTTGAAGTTGAATTGCAGTCCCTCTGTAATTTCAATTTTGTCATCTTCTTCTTCTTCTTGAACTTCTGCAATAAATGAGTAAAAGAAATTTTCCTTACATGATACGAGACTATTAGAGTTTTAATGAACAAAATTTAATTAAAGAGAGTATATTACTCCAATCCTTATTACCAAAACAAATTGTAGCACTACATGAGTACGTATATGAGACTATTACATATCAAAAGTAAGAAAATGGATCTATATACACTACTCCAAAAACATATTTACCAGCTACTCCTACAACCGATTAAAAAGAGATTGTTTTCATCCGCATTCTGCCCTAGTGATAATATGGAACAAGACCATTCGGAAAACAGATGCTAGAAGAACATGAGCAATAAGTCAAGATCATGATTCTTCAACAACAACAAAAGTCAAGATCATGATCTAATCCTAATCACATTATTATTATTATTATTATTATTATTATTATTATTATCATCATTATTATTATTATTATTATTATTATTATTATTATTATTATTATTATTATTATTATTATTATTATTATTGTGTTTAATGC
>Ga0099826_10002406_pt1 | contig 12051 bp, 11 predicted proteins | sample Mtrugardesep15_FD_76830 | JGI IMG/M metagenome (GOLD analysis project Ga0099826, IMG submission 76830) | Root nodule microbial communities of legume samples collected from California, USA - M. trunc garden sep15 | ecosystem: Host-associated > Plants > Roots > Nodule | place: USA: California...
ATATATATATATATATATATATATATATATATATATATATATATATATATATAATACCTATTCAAGTTTAAGTTCTTGTCTATATAAAGCAAATAGCAAATTTATACTTCTTTATATTTTTGGACTTAACCCTTCATTACTATTCTCTTTATCTAATCAAATAATTGATGTTCTTCCTAACATGACATAGATTGGAAAAGATCCATGTCAACTAATTCAGAGCTACAAGTTTCAATCATACAACTGTGTTGAATTAATCCATATAATTACATGCACATGTAAGACCAACAAAATTTTGAATCAAATTAAATTCAACGTAGTTCTTATTTAAACAAAGTCTTTAAATTAGCAAAAACAAATGATAATTTATGAAGTACGGATATAGACACTGGACACGACACTGATACTGACACGCTTTTTTAATGATTTAAAAAAATCACATAATTCATGTAATTATAAATGTCGTGTTGGTATCAGACACGACAGGTGTTCAACACCGAAATACTCTTTATCTAAGAAGTATCCGTCTTTCATATATCATATTCCAAGTTTTAAGCACTTCATGCAAAGAAACACCGCAACCAAGCGCATAATTGCATGAAGTGATTCATTCATTCTACATTGCATCATCATGAACTTCACAACTCTCTTTCTACTTTCCCTTCTTCTTCTCATTTCCCTAAATTCCCATTTTACCCTCGCCGGAAAACGCAAGGTCCACATCACCGACGATTTAGACGACGTGTTCGACGATGAGGAGGATGATGATTGGAAGGAATGGGGCAAGAAACCTTCACCCTCTTTCGCTCCCGCTGATTTAACCAAGATGGATGAATCAAAGATCAAAGAGGAGATGATGAAACGCCACACCGGACCTGTTATCGGATTTGTTAAGCTCCGATTTGGTGTTCGCCGGACTCCGGTAACCACATTTTCCTCCTACCCTTTTTTTAATTTGAGTTGAAATTCTGATTATTACTATTTTTGCTGGATTTTGATGACAAAATTTGTTCCTTCTTTTTTTCTTAATTTGAGTTAAATCTGTGATTTTTACTTGTTATGAATGATCCTCTCAAGAAAGAAAAAAAATGATGGGTTTGGGTTAAAGTTGTGATTTTCATCTTTTATTTTGTTGTTAATTGAGCTTGAATTTGAGTTAATTAACGTTTTGATTAATTATTACTACCATCCGTTTTTTTGAATAAAAAGATTAGCTCCAATGAGTTGAAGCTGTGGTTTTTCCCTTATACTGAGTTTTTTTGGTATTTTTTGCTATTGTTGTTTGAGTTTTGTGTCTGTTTTTGCTAATTTACAAATTGGATTGTGTTGCTTAAAGTGGATAAATTCAACTTTTCCTCATAGTTTTTACTGTTATATTTGATTTACTACTGTGTGTTGTCAAAGAAAAAGTCTAGGGATACTCTTTTTAATACTTTTTTCATTATTAGATGAAATCTATGTGTTTTACAAAATAAGAAATGCATGAATTTTATGCAATAGTATAACAAAGCGTGCATTGCTGCTAGCGATTCTCGTTGAAAGATTAAGTGAAGTAACGAGAGGTGCGTAAGCTTTTAACCTGTGCTTGTTGATGCTCTATATAATTTGTTTTTTGAAGTAGAGAGGTTTTTGGTTTGAATTTTGAGTTAATGTTGTGTAGTATTGCAATTTTTCGTGTTTGATTTTAGGACAATGTAGCTGAACTTGCCATGAAATGGACACAAGTTCTTAGAACTGGAGCTGTTGGAGTAAGGTTTACAGGTGTTGATTTGAGTACAATCATGTTCAATATGGACAGCATTAAAGATTTGGAGGAGGTATGTCTTCCATTTTTACAATCTTTTTCGATCATAAACAACTAAGAATGGCTTGTTCAAAAAATAAACAACTAAGAATGGGCTGTCGTCATATATGATTTAAGATAAGACATTATGGCATCGTATGATACAATGCAAGTAACCAGCCTTACCTAGTTTGCGAAAGATTTTGATTGTCATTGATATTATGTTGTTCGTCTGACTGTCAAATGATGTTGGATTCTAATCAAGGAACTTAATTGTTTGGTCTAATCGTAGGGAAAAACTATCTTTACATTCAGCCTAGAGGAAGTAGTAATTTTGTGAGTCCTTAGTTTATGTTGCTTACTGTCGATAGTGTCTCATACTCTATTATGTCAACAGTTGAAGGAATTTGTCTTCAACCAATCAGATGCATATGAGATTAAAATGGGGGAGCAACTTTTTCGGAGACCCGGAGATCCATCCCTAGATGAACTCATTCAGAAGCATAATAGTGAGAAAGACAAAGCAGATAATGCTAGTCCAGAGGAAGTTGATGGAAATTCGAAAACAGAATTGTAGTCAAACAGTACAGATATATTCCTCTAGACGTTGAGATAAAGCAATTGTATCACTTTTTTTAGACGGTTTTCTCCTACTGTTATTATTTTTTTAGTTACGATGTACAACTCTTTCTTCCCTTTTAATTAAGGTGATAAACTGCTTTTAAATGCTAGTAATGAAGTAATCAAGCCTTGCTGCATTTGGCAAGACTAAGAGAATGCACTTCTACCTGGGAGAATTTTTTTGGGGAAAACTTGAAATTTGTGTTTATTACATCCAGATTATCATTGCCAAAAGTTAATAATAGACAGGTAATGGAAATATTATTATATATCATGATAGTTGCAGTTGTAATAATAGAAATTCTCAAGGAATCATTATTGTTTATATATAAATAAGATGGAAGAAAATATTCTTCAACTGAATGATTGATGATTCAATTGAAACTATTATTTCAGCTTACTACTGAAATCAGAGAGATCAATAAGCTGAATCCTGGGGTTGGCTGCTGCTTCATCCCTCTCTTTCTGAGTGTTGAACCCCCAATTCACTAATCCAAAAAACCAAGTTTAACAATTATTAATTATTATACAACTCCAATAATCACAAATAGTGCAAAACATTGAAACTTAGATATGAAAATTGAGAGTTCAGAAGCTATAAAATGAGACTGAGAAAAGAATTTTACCTAGATACAAATTCCAATTATCTAACTCTGGCTCTTTGATGACATTTTTAAGGGCTGCAATCCTATCTTCCACAAAGCTGTTTAAAATTAACTACAGTTAATTTCTCCCAGATCATCTTAACATGTACCTGCAAGTTTATATCAATTTAAATAGCCTCTAGATGCACAAGAATCTTAACTGTAGTGTCAGCCCTTGGTGTTCTGGCATTTTTTGAAGCTTCTTCAGTGTTTCTACCTTAGGACTGAAACCAAAAAAGACAAGATGGTTTGGGAAATATATCAAATAGCAAAGGCATAAGGCATCTGAGTTTGTCTAAATAAAACAAATTGCAATACTGACCCAGTTCCTAGACCATATATTCTCTCTGGTGGTATAGTTATTCCAGCAAGTTCTCTAAGTAAAGCATCGGCAAAGCGACCCTGAAACCGTAGAAAGGATAGGAAAGTACATAGAAAATTCAAGGCACAAGGGCATGTCAATATGTAGGATTACGGTTATTGTCTTCATGCTATGAGCAAAGAGAAAAGTCAGACCTGTTTTGTGGTGACAATGTACACTTTTGAGCTTGCAAATCTTAATGCATCAGCAACACCAGGATAGAATCTAGAGGTAAATCATCCAAAAAACTAATTATTTGACAACACTTGGTACTAAATCACATGCTGCGGAACAATAGCGATTTGTTAAAATTCTAGTAGACTGTAGCGATATAGCACCGCTATATATGTTATTTGACAACACTGAAAAGAATGATCACATTTCACAGCATTTGATTGGAGTACCTGTTTCCTTGAATCCAACCAGCGAAATCGTTCTCCAACCAATCATCTCTGACCTTTCCAAATAGATCTATCAGATCATCCCTGTTCTCATTCCATTCTTCCATGACAATGGGCTTCAATTTGAACCAGTCCTCCAATATGCCTTCAACTGTGAGACCCTCTGCCACCTTTCAGAAGAACTATGACATCAGTCAAATGGCATCATCATAGATCACAAAGTTCCTTAGAATCTGATGATAATGTTGTGACTTTCACTTGTTAATCCATGATAAAAAAAATCTAAGGCAAAGGCTTGCACCAAAAAAATATAAAGCCATGGTTTATAGGTTTATACTCACCGATGACTTTCTGATGGAAGGAACTCTTGTCTCCAGCAACAGCCTCACCAGTAAAAGAGTTTCATATCCAGTTTCCACCACCGGTCGCACCTGACATGAAAAAACTTAAGTTAGACTTCAAATAAATTAAGTAGTTTCCTGCTAACAAATTCAAGATGTTTTCACCTCTAGCAGTACTTGGCTACCAACACAGTTAAACTCTAATTTGGAGTAGAAATGTAGAATAACCAAAAAGTAATAACAAGACAAGATAAAATAAAACAAAACTAGCCATAATTATATTTATTTACTTTAATCATCTGTTCAACAATCCAATCTTCTGTGGCTGAATCCACACTGTCAAACAAGTCTGGCCATCTCACCTTGGCAGCCTGCAAACCATCAAACAACATAGTAACACTTATTTCAAAACCAAAAAGAGTACAAAAACCACATGAAACTGAATGTGATCATGAAAAACTTTCTACTATTTTCAGTTGTTTTCTTCCATTTTATTGGTGAGAGAGGAAGAACCTTGAGAGCAGAGATAGCTGTCTCTCCACAAGTATCACAGAGAACTCCATCAAAGTCCAATGCATAGAGATGCCCCATTTGCTGCTCTTCCTTTCAATGTTGCCAAAACCAATCAAAATGTGATATATTAAGATTGCATGGTATACACTTACCCGCCATTCAAATAAGATTTGATTATATTGGTGCCACCATCAATGAAATCTTGACACGTGCCTATATGTTGCAATTTCTTCTCTGTCTTTTTCTTTACAATGGATAACTACCTACCATGTAGTTGATTTGTGGTTTAATTTGTAGACTGCTTCTTTTCCCATCGTATAAGTTTTTCGCGCGTCCTATGCGGTTCGGATTATAAAATCCGAAAGGCATAAACACCCCATAAAAATCTCTGAAAACACATTGAAACATTTCGGATTTTAAAATCTGAATAAGACGCGCGAGAAGCTCATAAAATGGGAAAAGTAATGGCCTAATTTGTGTATGATGAACCTATATATGAACTTTGTTTGTGGGTGACAAAATCCATCAACGCTTTTTTTTTAGGAAAAAAACCATCAATATTAGATAATTTTATATTTATATTTTTTTGTGTGAAAAATACAAGTTTACTAATCTTATCTTTGACATGGATTGTATGCTTGTGTGGCGAGTGCATGTCTGAGTCAAGAGATGACATTGAGTGTTAAACTTTGCATACATCTTAAATAGCTTTATATAAAAATGTGTATTTTACTAATTCAAACATTTGATATCTATTTTAAAAATATAAGTCCTTGAACAAGTCATTTGTTATTAACCAAGTGAGGATATGCGTATTAAGTACCACCAATATTAGTTAGTAGTTACGCCTAAGTTATTTCAATACTCAAAACAGGTAGAATTTTGTAATTTGCTCAAAACTACACACTGCATGTAACAAGGCCAAACTTGAGGAAAAAACAAGGTCCCTTCATTTAAGAGAGTTGCAAGGTCACTTCATTTAACAAGACCAAAAAGAGGAGGAAGTTATCAAGAAGCTTTGGCTTGATATTGATGCCTCCTCTGTTTATTTTCTTGTCTATCTACAACTCATAATCACACATTAATTCTAATATCCAATTTGTCCTATCAAAATCAAAATCAATATACATAAATAACATGTTGATTCTTTTCCTAATGTTTTGCCCAAATAATTGAAATAAGATTGACAAGGATTCTCTCTTTTCCTAATAATCAAATAGTTAATACTATCCACCTACTGACGATACAGATACAACAAAGGATCTAGTAGAACATCACCCTCGTCATAGTGATACTTGACATTAACCTTGAGAGGAAAGACAACAAACTTATTTCATATGAAATGAAGGTTTTAGTTCTTGTTTAAGCTGTTGTATCAATACAAAAACCAGACCCTGTAATAAATCAGAAGAAGCACAATGCCAGTTGTCGTGCGATGGATGAATAAAGAGGAATCATATTTGACTCTGAATAAAAGAGAATCTGAGAATAGTAAACCAAAACTTTTCAAAGCATACCCGTGGAGCTTTGCCGCAAACCATATAAGGAACATTTTGAGTTTGCACACACTTGTATAAATATCTTTTAATAGGTGAAGGAAGACATTCTTCACACCCATTTGATGGAATGACCAACCTTTGGAAGCTGCAATCTACTAGTACAAACGTTTCATCATAATCATCTCAGTTACTTCATAGGCATTTTGAACAACAATGGGTGAATCTGTAGAAACATCAGCATGCATAATTGCTGAATGTTCAGTCCAAAGATTAAGAAAACCAAAAGAATAATCTTGAACAGAAAAATTCGCATGCCGGTAACTTGCAATGTCAAGCTCTAAAGAAATTGGTTGGCGGCATTGACTAGGTTGTAAACATGTTTTAGATAATCCCATATATTCATAGCCGTAGAAAATGAACGCTGATTATTAACAATTTGAGGTTCAATTGAAGCTAGAATCCAGGTTATAGTTTGGGCATCCTTTGTCTGCCATGTTGCGAGTGCAGCATCTGCGTTACGTAAATCTTGAATTGAAACACCCATGATGTATAATTTTTGTTGGTAAAGAGAATACATAAAATCTCTTCTCCTGTTCGATCAACATGATGCTGCAGTAAACTACCAACACTGAGAACTAGAAAGTCCAACAATCGCTAGTACCATGAACAGGATAGAATTCCCTCAACAACAAAAAAATGAACAGGATAGAAATTGGGGTGATAAACAAGGATCACGAACCTAAGATGAAAACGAGAACCAAAAAGCTCTGCAAAGACCAAAAAAAGGAACTGATGAACTGACAAAACAAGACGGTGACTGTAAACAAAACCGTGAAGCACAAATCAAACAAGAGAGACGAACGACGAACCATGACTGATCTGAAAACATAATCATCGAGCACGAAAACAAGAGAGACGATCTGTCACTAAAAGAGAGCCAATAAAGCAAGCAAGAGAAAAGTATGTGGTATCTCGCTGAAGACTCCTGATGACATGTTAAGAAGTTTCAGCTTGATGCCTCCTCTGTTTATTTTCTTGTCTATTTAAAATACAAGCAAGCACATTTACAACTCAATCACAAATTAATTCTAATACCCAATTTGTCCTATCAAAAGTAATATACATAAATAGCATGCTTATTCTTTTCCTAATGTTCAGCCCAAATAATAGAAACAATAAGATTAATGATGATTCTCTCTATAACATAAGTTTCTAAGTAGAAAGAGTGTTTTCACTAGAAACTTTTATAATGTTTATAAAGGAATTTAAGGAAAATATTTAGTTGTTCAATGATTGACAATTGAAAATTCAATGAAAACCCCTATTTCAACTTCTTGCTGAAGTCTGAGAGCTGAAGAACGCGAATTCTAGGGATAGCTGCAGCTTCCTCTTTCTCTTGTGCAGTGTTGTAACCCCAATCCCCTGATCCAAACAGTCATCATTATCAAGTAAACAACATCATAAAAATAAAACTAATAATACAGAAAATGGGAACTGAGACAAAAATGAGGGAGGGTGCAGAAATTATAAACAGAAAAAGAGACGTACCTAGATACAGATTCCATTTGTCTAACTCCGGCTCTTTGATCACATTTTTTAAGGTAGCTAGCCGATCCTCAACAAAGCTGGTTAAAATAAATTGGAATTAATACCTCAAAGACCATCTTTCGCAAATTCACATAAATAGTCATAACCAAAAGACATTGAGTACTGCTATAATAGCTCAGTATCTTACTGCAGTGTCAGCCCTTGGTGCTCAGGTCTCTTTTGAAGCTGCTTTAGAATTTCTACCTTGGGACTGTAGGTAAAATTAATTTATTATCAAAAGAAAGCAATAAAATTAAGAGATAATAAAAGTGAAATATAAATATTTCAATGCATAATTGCTGTGAAATATAAATATTTCAAATACTAACCCAGTTCCCAGACCATATATCCTTTCAGATGGTATGGTTACTCCAGCAAGCTCTCGAAGTAAAGCATCAGCAAATCGGCTCTGAAATAATGGACCAATTACTTCGTCCCCTCTTATTTTTCTTAACACTAAAAGCAAAACTCTCTATTGTTGCGACTATTGTTCCCTTACTCGGGTAAAGAGCAAAGCTTACCTGTTTTGTGGTGACAATGAAAACCTTTGAGCTTGCAAATTTTAATGCATCAGAAACACCGGGATATATTCTATAGGCAAAGCATCACCAATTAATAATAGGAAATCTCATTCATGACATGTGCAAATAACATATTACAGTATATGACGATTTATAATATGTGAATATTCAGCCAACAGGAGTAGGGGTGAGCACAATATCCAGTTGGAAGCCACAAACTACAACCATATCCGAAACCTGGTTTTTGTTAATTCGGTTTTGGAAAAATAATCTTGTTTGGCTAATCTAATCCATTTAATTGGTTTTTATTTGGATATGGTTAAGATCATGAACACACCTAAATAGTAATACAGCAAGATCTTAATATGCTTAATGTACCAAACTAATGACAATATCTAGTCTGAAGCATAACCAGAATACAAAGACGGATATAAATTGATTCCTTCTAGAATATCATCTCCAACGGGACTTCCTTGAACAGAAAGTAAAATAATTGATCTACCACAGTCCAAAAGAATCACAACATGTCCTACTCTACTCCCCCAATCTAACGGATCTCCCACTCTCAAGTTAGACAAGTGGCTGAATTGGGATGATAACATATGTTCAATCTTGCACTGGAAATTTTCATAAACTGAACGTTCATTGATTCATGTTTTAAGATATCAACAGAATGCTTTAGGTTTCTCATCATGCATCTGGTATAAGTTGTAACCAAGGTTTTAAAAACCAAACCGGAGATTTCAACTGGTTGAACCATGAACCAACACCGTCTGACGTTTGGTTATTTGAACGGTTCAATCACGGTTTTGTCCCGGTTTGAATGGTTTAGAGCAGTTGGACCATGACTCAGAGGTCTCGCCGGTACGATGTACGGTTCAACTTCTAAGACATTGGTTACATAACAAATATAAAAAATTATTCCCCTGTCAAGAGACGAGATGATTGGACTACCTGTTTGCACCGATCCAAGCAGCAAAATCCTGCTCCAACCATTCATCTCTGACCTTTCCAAAAAGATCTATCAAAGCTTCCTTATTCTCACCCCATTCTTCCATAATAATAGGCTTCAACTTGGACCAACTCTCCAATATACCCTCAACGGCAAGCCCCTCTGCAACCTTGCACAGGAACAATGACATCACTCAAGACACTTCAGAAGCAGATTCAATGAAACAAGCATCGTCATAAGTTATAAACCTAGCTTCGGCTACATGGTAATTAATGAGAAAAAATGAGGTATAGGAATTTTACCCACCGAAGATTTCCTGATGGAAGGGGTTCTGGTCTCTAGCAACAATCTCACAAGTAAAAGGTTTTCATATCCAGTTTCCACTACCGGTCGCACCTGACATGAACAACTATATATATTTATCTTTAAAATATTGAAATCAAGTCCAGCCATTTGGCAATAGAAAAATATGTACATTGCATTTCTGTGTTTGAAGATATTCAATGAGATCTATGTTTTTAGAACCCAATAAAAATATTTCATGAAGGTCTGCAACGGAACTCTATGTTTCAAACAACCAATAAAAATAAGCATGTAAAAATATTGTCCTCAAATTCACGCATCAAAGTAGAGTGGATTATTGGCATTTTGGTCAAGACTACGCTTTATGTATCTACAAGTAACAAACTGGACAAGACATCTCCGATTCTCCATCGTCCCAAAATCCAAATTGCCTTGTTTTAATTAGAAGTCAATTCAATTCAAAGTATAAACCCAGAATTCAAATCGAATACCTATAAGATACATAAACAAATCATAGAAACTAAATGCAAATTCAAGCTTGTTGTATTCCAAAAACACAAAACATAGCAAAGTAGTATAAAAATCCAATAACAGCTGAAACTAAGTAAAATCATCCAGAAATTATTTACTATATGCATCTGATCAACAATCCAATTCTCTGTGGTTGAATCCACCCCATCAAACAAACCAGGCCATCTCACTTTAGCAGCCTGCAAAAAATTTCAAACAAATTAAATCATGAGCTGAATTCCAAAATTCAAAATCAAAAATTGTTTTGACATTGAATGAGAGAGAGAGAGAGAGAGAGGAACCTTGAGAGCAGAGAGAGAGCTTTCTCCGCAGCTATCACATATGACTCCATCGAAGTCCAAAGCGTAAAGCTCTCCCATTTCACTTTCCTCCTGCTTTTTCAGCTTAACTGCAACCCAATTCTTCTTTTTTATTTTAAGGTCCTTATTTATTTATTTCTCTTCTTTTCTTATTTATTTATTTATTAAAATTGATTTCAAACATATTCAGTCTAATAGTCCCTTATTTATTTATTTATTAAAATTGATTTCATTGTGTCATCTCTTTTATAAAATATATATCAGCTAAAATATATGCCTATTGAAGATACGTAGTTTATGGTTCTCATGAATTTAACTCAACTAGTTTAAACAATGTATTATTATATAAAGGGTTCGAGTTTAAACTCCGACACTTCATTTATTCATATTCAAGATATGAATTTCTAACTAATATTGACTAATGTCGAGGACACATTTTCTTATTAAGTAATCTAGTGGTTAGAATTCACACATTTTAAACGTAAAGAAATAGAATATCCGATATTCAAACTTCAGTTTCTACGTATGTAATATCTCTATCAACTGGATTAAATTCACGGACATGGAAGACATTTTATTTTATTTTTTTGAATAATAAATTAAGAAAAATCATGTATATCTTTTAGCAGAGTAACGTTATTGGGTGAGTATGTATATGACAGAAGTGAGTGGGCGTGACAGTTGAGTTAGATCCGAAGTCTCTGACACCACGCAACAGAAACGGATATAACCGGTAACTCTCCACTTTGATAATCCATCACTCTACCTGCTATATCCGGTAACATATGAATGAATGAATAATATAAAAACAAGAGTTTCAATTCAACCTCATCGATAATAATATATACATAATACATCGCTTCTAAATTCCACCAACTACGAACATCGTGTCGCGTTCACCTCTGGTTAGTTTCATTCTTATCTTTCTTTCTTTCTTTCTTTCATTTTAACGCGCTAAATATTAATAATTGTTATTATATCTGTTCATTTTTTGTTTTATGATCATGCAAATCTATGTAACGCGTTTTTTTTTTTTAATTTCTACTGTTGTTGGAGTTTTTTTTAGTTCAATTGCATGATTATGTTGTTATTTTAATTCACTGAATTTATGATCAGTTTTTCAACTGATTTAGTGAATTTTGTGATTTGGGAGGTGGAGGTTATGATTTCACTTATGGGTTATTTTAATTGAATACTATTACGGTGGTGAAAATTTAGAGGTGAATTTCAAGAGATTGGTGTAACTATTTGCATGAAATTTTTGTTTTTTTTTCCAATTGTAAGAGCGTACCTTGTAATATCCCGGGCGGATTTTAAACCCTCTTGGAAATGTTTGTGGAATCGTCATTAGTGTTACTCTAATTGATACTAAAAAATTTCCCTTAACAAAAAAAAGTAATTCCAGAATTGCATCTTCTTGTTGATTTTTTTTTTCTTTTCCTTGTACACAATAGAATTGAGTAACGCGTTATCACCGTGCCTATTTACACATGGAACGACTCTCATTTTTTCATTATCGATCAATCATTTTATGCACATGCAATCCAATGACCCTGCACATGCTTGTGAGCTGTGAAATTTTAGTTCTTTTTCTTTCTTCCCAAAAGTAGTAGTTTTCTTGTAGATGTATGCATTGTTATGATGAAATTATACACCTTTTTTGTTCAACACAACTCCCGTACCCTTTCCCATGTA
>Ga0099826_10002407_pt1 | contig 12047 bp, 6 predicted proteins | sample Mtrugardesep15_FD_76830 | JGI IMG/M metagenome (GOLD analysis project Ga0099826, IMG submission 76830) | Root nodule microbial communities of legume samples collected from California, USA - M. trunc garden sep15 | ecosystem: Host-associated > Plants > Roots > Nodule | place: USA: California...
ACCTATATTGGTTTTTGAATGACCTATTAGGGGTAAATCAAAACAATTTTTTTTACAGGGGTAGATAAAAAGAAAATTTACAGGATGTAAAACCGAAAATGACCTATATTACAGGAGGTAAAACACTATTAACCTTTTTTGAATATAATAAAATACTTTGAGGATGACATTCACCAATCAAATAAAATGATCAAAGTTGTGGCAAAAAAATTGTTTGTCTCACTAAAACCTTTTATGAATTCGAAGTGAGACGTTTCATTGGAAGTGTTGTTTCATTAAGACCTAAAATTGATAATAACATAAAATAAAAAATGTATTTTTTTAAATGGAAAATATTTTTCCTTCTCTTTTTTTTAGTAGAACACGCTAGTTTAAATAACAAAATCTTCCAATATGTAGCTCAATGGTTAATGAGTTGAGATATTAAAGAGGTTTAAATTTTGGTAAAATTTTACTTCATCGGAAAAGACAAGTACAATTGAGGTAACAGTGTTTGTCTTCACTTGTACTTAAGTTTACTTTCACTTTGTTAAGATTGCATAGCTTTCTTCTCAAATCTTAAACATGGACAACACTGTCTTAACCTTGTTCTTGTTCCTTTGCTTTCTGCACCACCCCATTTCTGCATCAAATCTCCACAAACTCAAACAACTAAAAGCAAATCATCTTTCTCAACCCTCATCATCACCAACCAAATACTTTGAGGTAACAAAACCAATTAAACGCCCAGGACTATTAAAAGTTTGTTCATACCACATTCTTCATCACGATTTTGGTTACACATATGGAAACCCACCAGTTCTTGCTAATTACACCCCACCTTCACATTGCTTACATTCATCATTCTCCAAAATTGTTCTTGAATGGAAAGCAACATGTGAAGGAAGACAATTTGATCGAATTTTTGGTGTTTGGCTTGATGGTGTTGAGTTACTCAGAAGCTGTACTGCAGAACCAAGACTAAATGGGATTGTTTGGAGTGTTGAAAAAGACATCACAAGGTATCAATCTTTGTTGTTGAATCCTCAAAAAAATCAAACTTTAGCTGTTTTGTTGAGAAATATTGTTGATAAAACATATACTGGTGTTTATCATGTTGATATCAATGTTCACTTTTACGGTTACTTTCTTAGAATGAACACTCATAAGACAAAAAAGTTTGATTCTTTAACATTTAGGAGTGATTTTAAGTTTAATGCAGATTTGATCTTGCCCATTTCAAGGAATCTTCCATTCAATGATGGGTTTTGGTTTGAAATTCAAAATTCAACTGATGTGGGTTTGAAGGAATTTGTGGTTCCTCAAAATGCTTATAGGGCTGTTTTAGAAGTGTATGTTTCTTTTCATGAGAATGATGAGTTTTGGTATAGTAATCCTCCGAATGAATATCTTGTTGCAAATAATATTACTGATAATACCCCGGGAAATGGACCCTTTAGAGAGGTTGTAGTTACCCTTGACGAGAAAGTTGTTGGTTCGGTTTGGCCTTTTACTGTTATTTATACTGGAGGGGTTAATCCCCTCTTGTGGAGACCGATTACTGGGATCGGCTCCTTTGATCTTCCGTCTTATGATATTGAAATTACACCTTTTTTGGGGACAATATTGGATGGAAAGAAACATTTGTTTGGGTTTAGTGTGACAAATGCATTGAATGTTTGGTATATAGATGCAAATTTACATCTTTGGTTAGATGGAAAGAGCAGTAGAACAGAAGGAAAGCTCGTGAATCACGTTGACAAACCTTTGGTTGAATCTCTAGTATCTGACTTTAATGGTTTAAACGGAACGTTCTTGACTAGTGCAAAGAAGTCCATTTGGTCGACTGGATGGGTTAAATCCTCCTTTGGTAATATCACAACCAGTTTTGTTCAAGATTTTGATTACTACAATTCAATGGTAATCGGGAAGAATGGGGGCAAACAAACTGTGAATCAAGTCATATCTTTCAACAACACTGTTCGGGCTAAATTTCCACGGGCTAAATTTCCATATTCCTTTCCAGACTTGGTCGACGACACACACAGAAATTTTTCCCTTTACTTGGACTCAGACGAACTAGAACAAGATAATGACACTTATTTAGCTGTTTCAAATGTTACATTAGGATTTGATGAGAATAAGTCTAAGAGCAAGTATTCCGGAATTTCAAATAGCTTTCTAAAAAATGTGCAGGACGGCCAGGGTACAATGGTTGTTAAAAAGAACTTGGTTGTTAGTGGAGTGGGTGCAACACAACAAGATTACAGATATACAACCAATGGACTTTGCTACTCTAGGAAAATTGGCAGCTCAAATTACACAATTCTCTATGATAAAGTTAAAGATACATGCAACAAAAGATGTCACGCTTGTTTTGGCAATTTTATCAAAAAGTTACCCATTATGCTCTAGAGTGAGTTCCTTTATAGCTTCAATCATGGAGATTATTTCTGTAGTGGCTGTGTCAAGTTCTTTTCATTTCTTGTTCCGTATGGAAACACACAACTCTTTCGAATTGCCTTCTCTCTATTGTTGTTGTTTTGTCTGGTTTCTTTGTATGTCTTTTATGATTTGAAGTTTATTGTGCTCATTTGTTTGAGTTTGAACTTAATGAACATTTTGGAATATGAATGTCTGTTTTTAGTATTAATCCAATGATGAGATTTCTGTTTTCTGGAATATGAATTTATGTTAATTACGAGAAAGTATGTTAATTTATGTAGTTGGGGTGGTGGATATTGATAGTAGGAATTGATTCCTTGTTAATACCTTTTCCAAATCTTCCTTTGTGCCTACATGGAACTTTTTTTCCTCTAGCTGTCTAACTGTCCATTACTTCTCTTTTGGTAAATTCTTACACTGCACTTACGGAACAGATTCGCGGACATTTAAAAATTTGATCATGCTTGTTCCATTTTGTCTGCAATCCAATCCTTCTGGGGAAATTTGATTCTTGAATACCTTTGTTGTCTTTTTGTGCCAATAGTTTTTTATCATATAGATGTATATATTTTTCCAGATTTATACTGGGTCAGTATGATCATAAACTAGTTTCAGAATCAACCCGAATTTTAAATTCGTTAAAAAAATAGTCCATCTTCTTTATCTCCTTTGGCCTGAATCTCAAAGAATCATCAAATTCTTCCTTCTTGATATCCTCCCTTTGACTCACCACCCTGCAAATCTCCGCTACTATTTTTCCCTCCACTTCATGATTCTGATCAAGCGACCAAAAAATTCTAAGCAAAGTCATCAACCTTTTGTATTGATTTCTTAAAAGCTTTCTTGCCATACCTTAAGTTATGAAACTCCGTAGCCTTCCATACACAAACAGGTGCCATAATTCTAAGCAAAGTGGTATTTCATGCGAATAACGCTGTGAACAACCAGGATCAACATCAAAAGCTATCATGCAAACATTATCGAATGTGAGCCTTAACAAGATATTGTGAAGATCTATGGAAAGAGATTTCTTCAAAGATGAATCTAAGACAGGTATGAGCCTATTGTACACAAGCTCAAATAATGACTCAACTGTAAATTTCCTAAACTTTGTAGAATGAAACTCAATTCTTGCCGTTTTCTTTTGTTTCTGCCATGTTTCATAATCAGCACTAAAAATACCATCTCCCAAGTAAATCAGAAACTGTGTCTTTGAAGTACTTTCCCTTGGGAAAATAGCGAACTTCCGAAAACCGGTTGCAAAAATAATCTCCATGATTTGGATATCTTGAAGTGGCGTGTAGATTTGCCGTTGATTTCAAACTACTAGTTTTGGTCGAGTTGTGATCTTCTCTATTTAATGGACACTTCCATTTAAAGAGAGATATCCTCATAAAATAAAATAATATTTTCCAAATATGCTACTAACATTTCCCTATAGGAAAACAAACAAACACAGCTGTAACATTTCTTTAGAGAAAAAAAAAACACAGCTGTAACAAAATTTACCTATAAGGGTGAATGAATATCTAAAAGACTAAAACAATATATTTTCTTTAGGGTAGATTTAAACTGTTACGCTAACAAATTCCCTAATAACACTAATAAGTCAAAAGTATAAAATTTTACTTCCTCGAATCCTATTTATAAGAGACATTTGAGTCAATAAAAGTTGATTAGAGTTCGGTATTGAAAAATATTGGAAACAACAAAAGTCAACTTTTGTAGAGTACTGTATTGAAAAATATTGAAAACAACAAGTACAATTGAGGTGACAGTGTTTGTCTTCACTTGTACCACGTTTTCACTTGTTTAGATTGCAATTGCATAGTTTTCTTCTCAAATCTTTATACATGGACAACACTTTCTTAACCTTGTTCTTCTTCTTCTTCCTCTGCTTTCTGCACCACCCCATTTCGGCATCAAATCTCCACAAACTCAAACAACTAAAAGCAAATCATCTTTCTCAACCCTCATCGTCACCATCTTCACCAATCAAATACTTTGAGGTAACAAAACCAATTAAACTCCCAAAAGCATCAAAACCATGTTCATACCACATTCTTCATCATGATTTTGGTTACACATATGGAAATCCCCCAGTTCTTGCTAACTACACCCGTCCCTCTCATTGCTCATTTAAAAAATTCTCCAAAATTGTTCTTGAATGGAAAGCAACATGTGAGGGAAGACAATATGATCGAATTTTCAGTGTTTGGCTTGGTGGTGTTGAGTTACTCAGAAGCTGTACTGCAGAACCAACAGCAAACGGGATTGTTTGGAGTGTTGAAAAAGACATCACAAGGTATAAATCTTTGTTGTTGAATCATCAACAAAATCAAACCTTAGCTGTTCTTTTAAGGAACATTGTTGATAAAACTTATACTGGTGTTTATCATGTTGATATCACTATTCACTTTTACGGTTACCCTTTTGATGTTAAGACTCATAAGACAAAAAAGTTTGATTCTTTAGCATTTAGGAGTGGTTTTCATGCAGATTTGATCTTGCCCATTTCAAGGAATCTCCCAAAAAATGATGTGTTTTGGTTTGAAATTCAAAATTCAACTGATGTGAGTGTGAAGGAATTTGTGGTTCCTCAAAATACTTATAGGGCTGTGTTAGAAGTGTATGTTTCATTTCATGAGAATGATGAGTCTTGGTATAGCAATCCTCCAAATGAATATCTTGTTGCAAATAATATTACTGATAATACCCCTGGAAATGGACCTTTTAGAGAGGTTGTAGTTACTCTGGATGACAAGGTTGTTGGTTCAGTTTGGCCTTTTACTGTGATTTTCACCGGAGGGGTTAATCCTCTCTTGTGGAGACCGATTACTGCAATCGGCTCATTTGATCTTCCGTCTTATGATATTGAAATTACACCTTTTTTGGGGACAATATTGGATGGAAAGAAACATTTGTTTAGGTTTAGTGTGACAAATGCATTGAATGTTTGGTATATTGATGCAAATTTGCATCTTTGGTTGGATGCAAAGAGCAGTAGAACAGAAGGACAGCTCGTGAATCATGTTGACAAACCTTTGGTTGAATCTCTAGTAGCCGACTTTAATGGCTTAAACGGAACGTTCTTGACTAGTGCAAAGAAGTCCATTTTGTCTACTGGATGGGTTAGATCCTCCTTTGGTAATATCACAACCAGTTTTGTTCAGGATTTTGATTACTACAATTCAATGGTAATGAGGAAGAATGGGAGCAAACAAACTGTGAATCAAATTATATCTTTCAACGACAGTGTTCGGGCTAAACTTCCATCCTCGCATCTAGATTTGGTCGGTGACACATACAGAAAATTTTCCCTTTACTTGGACACAGATGAACTAAAGCAGGATAATGACACCTATTTAGCTGTTTCAAATTTTACATTAGGATTTTACGAGAATAAGTCTAAGAGCAAGGTTTCCGGAGTTTCAAATAGCTTTCTAAAAAATGTGCAGGACGGCCAGGGTACCATGGTTGTTAAAAAGCATTTGGTTGTTAGTGGAGTGGGTAAAACACAACAAAATTACAGATATAAAAGCAATGAACATTGCTACGCTAGGAGAATTGGCAGCTCAAATTACACAATTCTCTATGATAAAGTCAAGGATACATGCAACAAAAGAAGTCACTCTCGTTTTGGCAATTTTATCAGAAAGTATCCTGTTATGCTCTAGAGCGAGTCCCTTTCTAGCTTCAATCAAGGAGCTAATTTCTGTAGTGTCTGTGTCAAATTCTTTTCATTTCGCGTTACATATGGAAACACACAACTCTTTCGAATTGCTTTCTCTCTATTGTTGTTGTTTTGTGTGGTTGCTTTGTATGTGTGTTATGATTTGAAGTTTGTTCTGTTAATTTGTTTGTGTTTGAACTTAATGAACATCGTTGAATATGAATGTTTGTTTTTAGTATTAATCCAATGATGAGATTTCTGTTTTCTGGAATATGAATTTATGTTAATTGCGAGAATGTATGGAATTGACAACACTTAATCTTGACCAACTTGTTCTTGTAGAAACCTAATTCAATTGCTTTTGCATTGCTAACGATTAGTATCAAGATGATGATGAGGAAACTTACGCCCCATGAATCTGATACATCCTGCTAGTGTTGCGCAAAAATTTCTGTGCTCTGTATGTGAAATTCTACTTATATAAGCTTCTAGACGTTTTGATTTTCATAAACTAGCTGCAATAAGCTCGGTTGATAAGTTAGTTCACTTGTTAAAAGAATTTGATTTGCCAGTGGTTCAGAATAGCACATCACCTATGCAGAATTGTATTTAGTTTCGTTACCAAATCTGGTTTCATTAGTTATAAGATGACTTACATGTAGATTTTGAAACGACTGATATACCACTTTATGCAGTCTGTGAATTATGCCTTTCGTGTAAAGTTTGAGACAAGTGATAGAAAGTAATGTGTTGTTCTAATGAAAGTTGAATTTAATTTAAAGTACGTACTATTATTGAAAGCTGCTATACATTATGCTTAATTTCGTATCTCAGTATCTTAATTCTGCAATGTTGGGAAGTTCGCACAGAACTGTGAAATATTTTTACATCATCGAGACGTCTCACTTAAAAATCACGTGTGCTGTTAATGAAAAACAAAGAGTCTTTATTTTTATCATCATTATTTCCTAACTGTTATTACAGTTTTATTTAATTTCTTTCAAAATTAATTCTTCTTCAATTTTGTTTTCACTTGGTGTCTACCTAGATGTTTACCCTGCTGTTGTCAAATTAGAGCTTGTGAGTTCCTACCCAACTCATTTTGTTTTCTACTAGGTTTATGATATTCTAGGGGAAGGTTAGCTCTCTTTGAATTCTGGTTAATAACAAATGAATGTGGCATTTGCAATTAGGTAGTGGCAGCAGTACATTAGTCGAGGTTCAGTCTCAGTTGTGTTAACAATAGACTTGTGTATATATGGAATAATTTGGAGTAGTTGGGGAGTGTTTTGCTGGTTGAGAAAGTGTAGCTTAATTTGAAGTTGACGACAATGTGGTCATAATATATGGCTATCTGCATAATTATGCAGGTGGGGTGGTAGATACTGATAGTAGGAATTGATTCCCTGTTAATACCTTTGCCAAATCTTCCTTTGTGCCTACATGAAACATTTAGAAATTCTTGCTCTTGTCTTTGGATAGCACACATCATAACTACGACTTTTGTTTATGCTGAAGATATCATTTTATTTTCGACTGTGAATTTAGATATTTGAGAACTAAATGATTTGCCAGTTATCATCTATCTTGTGTAGCTCATGGTTGTTCCATTTTGTCTGCAATTCAGTCCTTTTGGGGAAACTTGATTCCTGTAAACCTCTGTTGTCTTTTTGTGCTAGTAGCTTCTGATCATGTAGATATATGTGATTTTTCCAGATTTATACTCAGCAAAGTGGCTTATGTTGCAAATGGTATTCAAGCTTTCTTTTTGTATTGATTTCTTAAGCTTTGTTTCCATACCTAAGTTAAGAAACCTCATAGCCTTCCACACATAAATCTAAGCAAAGTAGCTTCTGTTGCAAATGGTATTCAAGTAAATGTGGTTGTGAACAACCATTATCAACAGTAAAAGCTATCATGCAAACCTAATAAAATGGTAGCTTTAACAAGATATCATGCAATAATAATCTCCATGATTAGGATATTTTTGAAGAGTAAGAGGATGATCATAGGGAAACTACTATAGTTTTGGTAATGGTATTGGAATGATCATAGGGAATGTTGAAATGCATGAACATGGTAAACTACTAGTTTTCTTTAAATATCATTTATGTTTGTGTGTAAGCTCTCTCTAAAACTGATTTTGTTAAAAAATGTTTTTTATACTGTAAATGAAAAACTATTTTGATTTACTTTTGAAGAAAATCATTTTTAATAATAGAAGGGAGAAAAACATAAAATAGCATTTTTTTTTTGAAGAAGAAGCATACTTTTCTTATTTATCTCAACAAGAAATAAGCTGAGGAAATAATTTTATCCATGTTTTTTAGACGAATTGTCATCCTAAAATCTACACATACACATCTGTTATGCCGTTCAAATCTAGATAAAAATGTTCTATCAAATAATATTGGCATTGATAGTTGAACTATGTCTTACGAGCTGGTTTGTTTTAGTTTGAAAATGATACATGTAAGCATCTTTCATGAGCCACACGGTTTTTTTTAAGGAAAGAAAAATGTCAAGTTGCGCATGTTTTGAAAATTAAAACCAATGTGAGACAAAAAGAACTTCGAAAAAACTTATCTAGTGCAAACACATGACTTAATTAAACGAGAGGTTCATTATTTTTTGAATGATATATATAAAATAAAGAGTTGTGTACTGACAATCTACTTTGATACTTTAGTGTCGTTTTCAAGCACGTCTTATGAAGGTTTTTTGACACTTTACCAATTTAATATATTTCATTTTGATGTCTTTGAAAAAAGTTTTTATGCGACACTAATAACAAATAAAAATAAGTTTAATTCCACTTTTGACCCCCTATGAAAATTAATGACATAAATGGTAGGAAAAAAAATTCTGACCATGTTTCCCAAAATAATTCCACTTCTGACCCCCTATAAGAATTAATGATATAAATGACCCCACTTTCAGTATTTTTTTTTTGTTTTTTTCTTTTTGTAGTGGTCATTACCGCCAAATGAGATGACGGTAATGGCAGATCGCGACACATGTTAATGGTCAGCCGTTTTTTTAATACACTACATGACAAAAAAACGGTTGGCCATTGACACTTGTCACGATCTGTCATTACCACCATCTCATTTGGCTGTAATGGCCACTACAGGACAACAAATTTAAAAAACTAAAAGTGGATCATATATGTCATTAATTCTCATACGGGGTAAGAAGTGGAATTATTTTAGGAAACAGGGTCAGAAAAAAAAATCTAGAGTTGTAGTAGTTATCATGGGTTGTCACTTTCCAATGTCTCAAGGTTCTGAAAATGGTAAATATTTAATCACTCTAATCTAATATATAAAAAAAATTATTTTTCAGATTTATGAAATAATTAATATATATTTTATAGTATAAATCATATTATCGGTTATTCATTAATAAATTTGAAAAAAAAATTATACATAAAATTAGATATAGTACTTTTTTTCTTTCAAATAATAATGCATGTTGAACTTGGTATTGCGAGTTTCAACTTATTTCACCATCATAGTCAAAAACTTTCTGTGGACTATGGTAGATGGACTCATATACCACTTGTTTGGTTTTGCTGCGACAAAAATTAATGAATTGATTTCAAACATGAAAACTGATTAAGCAATAATTTTGATAGTAAATCACACGTGAAGTCAAAATTTACACCTTTAAGCTAGAATCAATTTTTGAAATGAAAATCAATTCTTATTGAAATCACCCAAATAAGTCAAAATTTTGTGTATGGAATAACTTTTAATCACTACCTTAAAACCAAATACTCCACACATAGAGAGGACACAGAAATAAAGTTGCAAGTTGGCATGAAGGCATGCCTGTGTAATGCATCCCATATCCTTCTTTGGCGCTGCTGTATATGGCAGAATCCTTCTCTTTCTCAGCTACGACAGACCTATGAGAGAAGTTATGCACTTTCTTCAAAGCCAAGTAAATTGGCTACATAGAAAATGACTTTAAACCAAAATGGTCCCAACTTTTCATACCATAATAAACCAACTAGCACAAGCATCAATTTTCCCAAGCAATAATAATTCCTTTTGGAGACTGAAAAGTATCTCAAAAGAATACACAGATTTTGCTCAGTTGGTTGCAGTCTCTATGCTGTGGTGTGATCTGCAAGAAGCAGAGAAAAAGTTGGTTATCTTTCACAATCCAAGTTCAAAATTTCTGACCAACTTTTTTACTTTATAGCATAAATGTTCATATTAGTGTTTAAATTTATTTTTTATAAACAAAGGTTAATGGATTATGTTATATGTATATGCTTTTTTATATTCAAATATTTATTTATTATTTTCTGTCATTTTTTAAGTTTTGATTCATCCAAATTATTTGGAATTTAAAAATTTAAGATTTTAAAATTAAAGGGTACAATAGAACATGAACACTTTAAAATCAATTTTAGAACAAAAAATATGTGTAGCAATGGAATGGACACATGTTTGCTTTGTTTTCAAGATGAAAACAAACATTTGCCGTGTAACTTCAACAAAATCACAAATGTCACCGCCAATTTATCCACTATAATCAAATATACACTAAATGTAAACATCTTTTGCAATGATTATTCGAATTGTAGTTCGTTAAATTGTGGTAGACTAATCTCTTTTACTATACTCTCAACCCGCATTGATATTTGGTTTAAAAAAACATGTTTTTCGTTAGTATGGAATGGTTAATCGGACAAATTTGATTTTTAAGAAAGGTGAGGAGCCGAGAAGAATCTCCCTTGGTTTCACCAATATTAGATGAGCTGATTTAACCCTTGGCCTTGTCTAGTAGTTCACCATTACATCATCAACAACAACCCTTAAAAATGATAATATTAATTAAAAGGATTTATTTAGATAATAGTTTATGCAATGGTTGTTACTAATGGTGCACCATTAAACCACGTTCACTCTAGACAAACATCAGATTAAGGAGATTAATTAAAGAGTGTTTGTCTTCCAACATCTTAGGTCTTAGGATGTCATTTTTAACATTTATGATATGAAGCATGTCGTTCATGAAAGATACGAATCATAAACATAAAGCACAAAGGTTCAATGCGTTCACATTGTACTAGGATACATTTTCACAAAAGATTCTTTCCTTATTCATGATATTGATGATGATGCATTAGATATGTTCTTTGTCCTTACAAAATTGCTGCACATACATACAACCAATCACCCCACAATATTACAAAACACTATCTACACATACCTACGTGTATATTTTGCACGGTTCATGCTTTACATATAGCTTTATGATTCACTGTGGACAACAATAATATGAATAGTAACACAAAGTAATAGCATAGGTTTTCTCTTTCTAGTTTCTACTTTTTTCAGGTACACATTTTTCATATTACCCTTCAAAAAACATTAAAAAAAATTCCAAAGATTTCGATGTGTTTGGATACACGGTGGATATATCAGGACGCACGATCAGCGTGAAGCTAGTAGTTGTAGCTTTGAGATAGATGTGCGGTGACGATGAATATGATGAATTCAGATTGTCCCCAGTCAGCAATTTCATGCATGCAAGCAGTCATCACAACATTGACTGTTGAATCGAGATGGGACGATCCAAATTTCAAACTGATATTTTAGTTTTTCTTTTTAAAATCAAAATTTGTATTGAAATCTAGACCATTTTATCTCGATCCAACGACCATTGATGCGGTAATTGCGTTAATGCATGGGACTGCTGAGTGCAGACAATATGTCGCTCTCCAAACACGGTTCTTTCAATTCAGACAACAAACTCATGTAACAAATGAGGGTTGCCAAACTTGTGCTGTTGCTTTCCAGTGTCTGTGAAATGATAGTCTAACAAATCAGTATCTGGTGAAGAAGCCATTGTTTGATTACGCCTTTTATTGATGTCATCATTGGACAAACCAAATCCATCACTTTCAGAGTTCCTCAACTCTAATGCAAGTGAA
>Ga0099826_10002408_pt1 | contig 12041 bp, 10 predicted proteins | sample Mtrugardesep15_FD_76830 | JGI IMG/M metagenome (GOLD analysis project Ga0099826, IMG submission 76830) | Root nodule microbial communities of legume samples collected from California, USA - M. trunc garden sep15 | ecosystem: Host-associated > Plants > Roots > Nodule | place: USA: California...
ATGTTGCCGCCGTCATACATTATATTCCCCTCCATTCTGCGCCAGCGGGTATCAAGTTTGGCCGAATCTCGGGCGATATGACGAATACCGTCGATCTTTCGGCTCGTCTCATCCGGCTCCCGCTGCATGCCAATCTTACCAGACAACAACAGGACGATGTTGTTGGCGCGGTAAGTGCCGCATTAGCATAACTCATTGGTTCGCCAAAAGGACAACCGCTTGACTAAAACTGTGGTCATCACCCAATCAAACTATATCCCATGGCGCGGCTATTTTGATATGTTTAGCCAAGCAGACGAGGTGGTGTTGTTGGACAGTGTCCAATATACCCGTCGTGATTGGCGAAACCGGAATAAGATCAAGACGCCGCAAGGATCGAGTTGGCTGAGCATATCGGTTGAGGTCAAGGGCAAATATAGTCAATCCATAGACGAGACACGGATTGCCGATCTCACTTGGGCCGAAAACCATTGGAGGACTATTTCCCTTGCCTATCGTCGCGCGGCTCATTTTGATTCGCACGGTCAATGGTTGGAGGAATTGCTGCGTAGCGCGGGCAAGCACCCTCTTTTGACCGATGTTAATGAACAATTGATCCGGGCGATCTGCGAAAAGCTGAAAATCGACACGCCTATTCGGAGGTGCACGGACTTGTTGCCTGCTTCGATAATGGCCGAGATGGATTCCTCGGAGCGTCTAGCGGCGTTGTCCGAACGGGTGGGCGCAACGCGCTACATTAGTGGTCCGGCGGCGAAGGCTTATCTCGATCACGCGGCGTTTGACAAACGCGGCATTGAAGTTGCGTGGATGGACTACTCGAACTACCCGCACTATCCCCAGTTGTGGGACGGTTTCGAGCCAGCTGTCAGTGTTGTAGACCTCATTCTCAATACCGGTGACGAAGCGCGCCGCTATTTAGATAAAACTGGCGTTTGAGTGGCTGAGTTATCGTGAAAAAATTGGAGAATGCGGTGAATCCAGTCACCAAAGAATCGATCCTCACCGACGTTAGCACTTATTACACCACCAAGCTCGCCCAGCACGGTGCAACCCCTCAAGGGGTGGATTGGAATGGTACGGCTTCTCATGACAACCGGCATCACCAGTTTCTTCGGCTGCTTGCGTCGGATCCCATCGCCTCTGTTTTGGACCTTGGATGTGGTTACGGCGATTTCCTTGGTTTTTTGCGGAAGAATGGGCATAGCGGGCACTTTATTGGCTATGATATCTCCCCGGCGATGATTGCCGAAGCCGAACGCCTGCATGGTCGTAGTGCGGATCGCGAGTGGCATGTTGGGGCAGAGCCGACCGAACAGGCTGATTATGCCATCGCTAGCGGTATAATGAATGTGAAAGGCGACGTTCCTACTGCGGAATGGCACGCCTATGTTTGCGATATTCTTCTACTTTTAGGGCGCTCCTCGCGTCGTGGCTTCGCGGTGAATATGCTCACGATGTCAAGTGATCCGGAAAGACGGCGCGACAACCTGTATTATGCAGATCCTGTTGAGATGCTGCAGTTCTGCCTGCAGAATTTCGGAAGGTCCGTTGCGCTGATGCAAGACTACGGTCTCTACGAATTCACTATTATAGTCCGGCACAGTTGATATTTGTTGCCTGCATATAATTGCCATCGAATTCGTTTTTGACCATCTGCTCGGTGGCGATTTTTATTTTAACAGATTATAATTTCAAAGTGTTAGCCTTACAGGGGTCATCGTTTTTTAGTGCGGCGACACGTCTGAACGCTTGATATTTTAAATGCAAATGTGCCCTAAATACCGGATTTTTGGGAGTTGGATCATTCTCTCGACTTAGCCCAAATAATAGGGTATCGGCGTGGAAACGCAGAAATCTACAGTCGGGAGACGATAATGAGCGACGACCTTGATTTCACCGGCGAGCGCTATGTCCCGGCTATCGGTGGAAATATTTATCTCGAGCATATGCATCGCTATCATTTAGCCAAAAACTTTGTCGCGAACAAAGATATTTTGGACATTGCGAGCGGTGAAGGATTTGGCTCGGCGCTGCTGGCTCAAAAGGCTCGTTCGGTAGTTGGTGTCGATATTTCCGATGAGGCTGTTCTGCACGCGCAGGAGAAGTACAAAGCCGGAAACATTTCATTCAAAACAGGCTCCTGCGAAGCGATCCCGTTGCCATCAGCGTCTGTCGACGTCGTGGTTTCCTTTGAGACGCTTGAGCATATTGACGCTCATGAGCTTTTTTTACAGGAAGTCAAACGTGTCTTGCGTCCAGGCGGGGTCCTGGTGATCTCTACTCCTGAGAAAGAGGCATACACTGTCGCTACGGGGTTGGTGAATCCGTTTCATGTAAAAGAACTTTTCAAGCATGAATTCGATGAACTTTTAAGTCATCATTTTGCTCATGTTTCAATGCACGGCCAAAAGATCGGCTTTGGTTCGATTATTGCGCCTGAAAAAAAGGACGGTCTTTTTTTTGAGACTGATTCTGCAACCGGTGCTACCGGTGCGGGTATTGCAAACCCCATGTACATGATTGCCGTGGCTTCCGACGACGCGATCAACGACATAGGTATGAGCGGCGTATTTTCTCAAGATATCCAATCTTCTGAACCGGTTCTGAAGCGTGTGGAGTTTGAGGAGGCCCAATGGTTTGATGCGATTATCAAGGATATCGATCATATCTCGGGTGAAGTGGATGGGCTGCAGCGTGGAAACTGGATGAGCCGTGCTTCCATCGGCAAGCTTTTGTTGCGCCTGACTTATGTTCGCCTACTATACGCTCTTTCTAAGGTCGGTGTGTTTAGTGAACGCAGGCGTAAACGATTTTTAAAGTCCGCCGAGAAGCGGGATCCGATGCTGCTTTCACGCAAGGTGGATCAGTTCTGCCTTAGCTTTTACCAGCACATATCTGCAAATAAAACGCTGGCGAGAGCACGTTCATATTCCAGTGCGCAGAACGGGATCAGGATTACGGCCATTGTTCCCAATTTTAACCATGCTCGTTTCCTCCCGCAGCGTCTTGACAGTATTCTGGCCCAAACATATCCGCTCATCGATATTCTGGTTCTTGATGACTGTTCCAGCGATGACAGCCGCTCCGTCATCGATTCTTATGTGAAACGTTATCCGGAGCGAATCCGGGCAATCTATAATTCCGAAAATTCGGGCAACGTCTTTCGCCAATGGCAAAAAGGTCATTCTCAGGCAACTGGTGATCTGGTCTGGATCTGTGAAAGCGATGATTTCTGCGAACCTACGTTCGTTGAACGGACCATAAGTGCATTCCGGGATCCGAGCGTGATGTTGGCCTTCGGTCGAATCCAGTTCGCTAACAATGATGGCAATTACCTGCCTGGCTTGGATAATTATCGTGAAGAAAGCGAGCCCGGAATCTGGGATACACGTACTATCCGTCCCGCGGCAACTTGGTTTCGGGGCGGTTTTGGTGTCAAGAATGTCATAGCGAACGTGGGTGGAAGCCTATGGCGGCGCTTCGATATTCCTGACTCCGCCTGGGAGGAAGCTCGAAGCTTTAAAATCATGGGCGATTGGTACCTGTATTCAGTTGTCGCCGGCGGTGGTCAGATTGCTTATGAGCCAGGTGCAGTAAGTTATTTCCGAATTCACGACAACAATACGTCTGGCAGCAGCGCACAGGCCAAACCGGAATACTATAAGGAGTATTTTCGTCTTATGGCCGCGCTGAAAGCGCGCTGGAAGATTCCGAACGAAACACTGGGACGTTTTTTGGATTCTTGCCGCAGCATTTACCGGCACGCCGGTAGCGTAGGCGCGGATTTCGACCAACTTGTGCCCGAGGAGGCGTTGCGGACATTGCCGCAAAGCAACATCCACGTGCTTGTTGGAATTCTGGGCTTCTCTTTCGGTGGAGGAGAAATATTTCCCATTCACCTGGCGAATGCGCTTTATCGAAAAGGTATAATGGTATCGATACTACAAATGCACGACGCTGACGATCATCCTGATGTGAGGCGCATGCTTAATTCCGGTATTCCTGTCTATACTGCTAATGCAGTGCGCGATATGGGTGTCCAAAACTTCTTAAAAGATGCTGGAATTTCTGTCGTAAACTCTCATGTTGCGAACGTGGAAGCGTTTTTGCTGGAAGATGGAAATATTTCTATTCCTTATCTTGCTACTCTGCACGGTTCATATGAGGCTATGGATGTTGCCAAAAGCAGGATCGAGCGTTGGAGTAAAAGCATCGACAAGTTTGCATATACTGCCGACCGGAACCTTGCTCCCTTTGAACAGCTTCGCGTGCCGCGCGAAAAATTCCTGAAGGTTCCGAATGCTATGCCGGTAGATGAGATAGCGTTCCCCAAAAGCCGCGCGCAGCTCGGCATTGCGGACAATGCTGTCGTATTCTCCATGGTCGCAAGAGGAGCGGAAGGCAAAGGTTGGGAAGATGCAGTCAAGGCCTATCTTCTCTTGCGTCAACGGCAGCCAGATGTGCCGATGGCGTTGCTCATGGTTGGAAAGGGACCCTCTACGGAGGCGGCAAAGCTGTTGGCTGCGTCAGATTCGACAATCCACTTCCTTGGTTTTGTTAAGGAGATTTACGGACTCTACCGCATAAGCGACGTTGCCTTACTTCCAACGCGTTTTCCGGGTGAATCTTTCCCTCTTTGTTTGATTCAGGCTCTTCAGGTTGGCGTACCTTGTGTTGCCACCGATATTGGAGAGATTAGAGCGATGTCCAAGATCGATGATAAGCAAGCAGGCATTATCATCTCAAACACCAGCGATACCGATAAGTTCGTAACAGAACTCACGGCGGCCATGGAAGCGATATTGAATGTTACAGTTCGCGACGATCTGAAAGGCAATGCAAACGCTCTGAGTAAAGCCTATGATATCGACCTCTTGGCTGATGAATATATCGGCGAATACCGTTCGATAATCACGCGGCGTTTCTCCCCAAAATCGATGTAAGTTGATGGAATCTTTATGAATATATTGGTGTTAGGCGGCGGCGGCTTTATAGGCTGCCATCTTGTGGATGATCTGGTGGCGGCAGGACATGCCGTGACTGTTGTAGGCAGAAGTCCTCTGTCAATACGTCCGCTTCCGCCTGGGGTTCAATATGTTTCGGGAGAGTTGGCTGACACCAAGCTGCTGCGGAAAGTTCTGCAGGATGTTGACGTCGTGGCTCACCTTGTGAGCGGGACGGTGCCTGCCACGGGAGACCGGGATCCTGGCAGAGACGTGCAAGTGAACCTTCTTGGGACTTTAAGTCTTCTGGAAGACATGGCAGCTTGCGGGGTAAAACGTATACTATATCTGTCGTCAGGCGGAACGGTTTATGGAAAGCCACAGGAAATTCCAATACCGGAAGGGCATATTCTCGATCCGATTTGTTCCTATGGGGTCGTGAAAGTCGCGATTGAATCCTATCTGAAACTCTACGAAACAAAGTCTGGACTGCAGCCGATAGTGATTCGTGCGTCTAATCCCTATGGCCCGTATCAGGGTCATCTTGGTGTGCAGGGGATTATAGGAACCTATTTGAATTTAGCGCTGAATCACCAGCCAATTGAAATATGGGGCGATGGGTCGGCTATAAGAGATTACATATATGTGAAAGATCTCACGAGCCTGTGCGTTGCTGCGATTGAGAGCGACAAGGTTGGTATTTATAACGGTGGTAGCGGTACCGGCACATCAGTATTGCATATCGCTGAAGTTGTTCAGGAAGTAACCGGCAGTCCTATTCCAATTATTTATAAGCCGCAGAGAAGTTTGGATGTCCCTGTTTCGGTTCTTGATGTCGAGCGTGCCAAGATGGATTTTAATTGGGATACAAAGATCGGATTGCGGGAAGGCATAGCGAGTGTCTGGTCCTGGTTAAAGGACAATAAGGTCGAGAAATAACCATCGTGAGGTGGCTTATCTCTCGCAAACTCAAAAAGCGGTTAGCGTAGAGCGCGATTTGCCCTTTGGACGAAAAACACTAGGATTCTCTATTCCTATTTCCAGTCCAGTGTGCCTTTAAGAAAGCCGACAGCCTTTGCCCGTCGGCGCGCCGAAAATAGCGCGACAGGCGAAAATAAAAGAGCCAGTGCCTGCAGGAACGTCGATATCCGAGGAAATGGCCTTGCGTGCTTAATACCGGTGTAGATTCGTGAGCGAGCCATGTGGAAGGCTTTTAAACGTGCGACTTCTGGTGATCTTCCCGAGGAGTGCCCTGCAGCATGAACAACCAACGAATTCCGAACGAACATGAGTTGACCTAGCCGCGAGAGCCGAAGAGAAAGATCATCGTCTTCGTGGTACAAGAAAATATTGGGGTCGAATCCACCGACTTTTTCGAAGTTTTCTTTCGAAACGAAAAACGCAGCGCCGCTCAGAATAGGCACTTGACTGTCGGCCGCAGGCCAGCCTTTAGCCATGTATTGTCGGCGTGGCAAAAGCCAGGAACGCCGCTTGAAATAGGCGCTTCCGTCACCATTCGCAATTCGAGGGTTAAAAGCTGCCGCTGAGGGATATTGTTTTGCTGCCTCCAGAAGAGATTCCAAGGCACCTTGCGTCAACCTCGCATCGGGATTCAAAAATAGAATCCACGGCGTGTCGACAACAGTTCCTCCTGCATTGCAGCCACGACCAAATCCGATGTTTTCGGATAGTTTGACAATTTGGATGTTTCTTTGGTCAGGAAGACTGCTGAAGCGGTTGCTTTCCCCGTTATCGACCAGAACAATGGGTGAATCAACGGGAACTGATGCGATCATATCATAAACGAGCGCATCACTCTTATAGCAGACAGAAACAACGGTCACAGATGAAAGCGAGAATTCTATCATAGATACACCGGTTCCTGGCACGACACTCCATGGGCGGACCGATTGCGGGCTTGTCGTCTTATATCAACATTACCCGCGGTCCATCGAGAGTCTTATTGCAACGTTGCAAGGCGTCTTAGGTAGACACCGTAGTCGCCTTTACCCGCTTTCTCAGCAATGTCAGAAAATTGTGATTTCGTTATAAAGCCCTTACTCAAAGCGATTTCTTCCGGGCATGCAATCTTGAAACCCTGTCGCTTTTCCAGTGTGCGAACGAACTCGCCTGCCTCCAAAAGGCTCTCGGGTGTTCCGGTATCGAGCCAAGCGTAGCCGCGACCCATAATGGACACTTTCAGCTTGCCGCGTTCCAGATAGATGCGGTTCACATCCGTTATCTCATATTCGCCGCGCGCGGAAGGCTTGAGATTGGCCGCGATATCCACCACATCGGCATCATAAAAATAAAGACCCGTAACGGCCCAATTGGATTTGGGCTTTACGGGCTTCTCTTCAATTGACAGTGCACGCATTTCGCAGTCGAATTCGACTACACCGTAACGCTCGGGATCGTTGACGTGGTAGGCGAAAACCGTGGCTCCGTCATCCACGTCCCTACCGGCCTGCAAAAGCTCCGGCAATCCGTGCCCGTAATAGATATTATCGCCAAGGATAAGGCACGACGGGGAGCCATCGATAAAATCAGCACCGATCATATAAGCCTGCGCCAGCCCATCCGGGCTCGGCTGAACGGCGTATTCGATAGAGAGACCCCATTTCGAGCCATCCCCCAGAAGGGTTTGGAAGAGCGGCATGTCATGCGGTGTCGAGATGATCAGGATTTCGCGAATGCCGGCCAGCATCAGCGTCGTCAGCGGGTAGTAGATCATCGGCTTGTCATAGACCGGCAGAATTTGTTTCGAGACCGCCAATGTCATTGGATGCAGGCGTGTTCCGCTGCCTCCAGCAAGAATGATGCCCTTCATGGCGTTTCCTTTTTGCTCTGTGCTAGGGCGGCCACGACCGCACGCGTTGATGTCTGCCACTCTGGCAATCTAATTCCGTAGACCTTTTCCAGCTTGCTGCAATCAAGCCGGGAGTTTGCCGGGCGTCGCGCTGGGGTAGGGTATTGTGCAGTCGTGATGTCATTGACAATCATCGACTTTCCGCCGTTTTCCGCAGAAAGGCCGAATATCTGCTTTGCGAAATTCGCCCAGTTCGTTTCACCGGTTCCAGACAGATGAAAAATGCCACGAAGATGCGGAGAGGGGTCTTGCATAAGTCTTCTCGCGATCGCCACGATTGCTATGGCGATGTCGTTTGCCGAACTCGGGCATCCAAACTGATCCGCGACCACATTGACTTCATCGCGGCCCTCGCTCAGCCGAAGCATGGTTTTTACAAAATTGCCGCCATATTCCGAATAGACCCATGCGGTTCGCAGAATGGCGTGATTGGCGGTGCTTTCAGAAACAGCCTGTTCGCCTTCAAGCTTTGAACGGCCATAAACGGAGGCCGGCCCCGTCGGATCGGTCTCGACATAAGCGGCGGCCTTGGTACCGTCGAAGACATAGTCCGTAGAAAGATGGATGACCGGAACGCCAATGTCGTTTGCGGCTTCAGCAACGGCCCTTGCTCCGTCCCGATTGACGGCAAAGGCGATGTCTGGCTCGCTTTCCGCTTTGTCAACGGCCGTATAAGCGGCAGCCGATACTACGACATCGGGTTTTGCGTCGCGCAGTGCTTTGCGAACCGTTTGAGGTTGGGCGAGGTCGAGTTCCGGCCGGCCCAGAGCCAAAATCTCCAGATCGGGACTTGCCAGTGCCTGAAGAGCACTGACGATCTGCCCATTTTTACCGGTAACCGCCAGCCGCATTCATTCAGCCTTTCGTTAAAACGCCGAGGCGCTCTCCGGCATAAACACCCTCGCGAAGCGGCTGCCACCACCACTCATTGTCGAGGTACCATTGCACGGTCTTGCGGATGCCCGTCGCAAAATTTTCCTGTGCTTTCCAGCCGAGCTCGGTTTCCAGCTTCGTGGCGTCAATGGCGTAGCGCGCATCGTGACCAGGGCGATCCGTGACGTATTTGATGAGCTCGGCATAGGGTTTGGATTGAGGGCGCAATTCGTCGAGAATGGAGCAGATGCAGTTCACAACATCGATATTCTTCTGTTCGTTTCTGCCGCCGACATTGTACTTCTCGCCGGCAAGGCCCTTTTGAACGATAAGCCAGAGAGCGCGGGCATGGTCTTCCACATAAAGCCAGTCGCGGATGTGCGCGCCGTTTCCATAGACCGGCAGCGGCTTGCCTTCCAGCGCGTTGAGAATGATCAGCGGAATGAGCTTTTCCGGGAAATGGAATGGCCCGTAATTGTTGGAACAGTTGGAAATGACGACCGGAAGGCCGTACGTGCGCTGCCAGGCTGTGGCGAGATGATCGCTCGCGGCTTTCGAGGCGGAGTATGGCGACGATGGGTCGTAAGGGGTTGTTTCTTCGAAAAGACCATCGTCCCCGAGCGAGCCGTATACCTCGTCGGTTGACACGTGAAGCATGCGGAAATTCGCCTTGGCGTCATCGGCAAGGCCGCTCCAATATTGCCGCGCTGCCTCCAGCATCGTGAAAGTGCCGTTGATATTGGTCTGAATAAAATCAGCGGCGCCGGTTATGGAGCGATCGACATGGCTTTCTGCGGCCAGATGCATCACGTAATCCGGCTGGAATGTCGCGAATGCGTCATTCATCGCGACCCGGTCACATATATCGACCTGAAGAAAGCGGTGATTGGGTGCATTTTCGATTGGCTTGAGGGACGCCAGATTTCCTGCATATGTCAGTTTGTCGACAGTGAGAACATCCGCGCCGATCTCGCTCACAAGATAACGTACGAGGGCCGAGCCGATAAATCCGGCGCCGCCGGTAACTAGAACGCGCATCATCAGTTCCCAGTGTTTTGATAGGTGAAATATTCAGGCAGGTCGGACAGAAGCGGCTGCTTGGCATCTTTGTCCGAAAGTACGAAATTTTCCATCTTCGGCCAGTTGATGCCGATGGCAGGATCATCCCATTTGACGCCGCGATCATGAGCCGCACTGTAGGGGGCCGTGACCTTGTAGGAAATCACGGTGTCGTCGACGAGGGTTATGAAGCCATGAGCAAAACCCGCCGGGATCCACAGCTGCTCGCCATTGTCGGAAGAAAGTTCAACGGAGGTCCAGTGTCCGAAGGTGGGCGATCCTGTCCTTATGTCGACCGCGACGTCCAGCAGTCGACCCCGCAGGCAGCGAACGAGCTTGCCCTGTGCAAAAGGCTCCGTCTGGAAATGAAGTCCTCGGACGGTCCCGGCCTGTCCGGAAAGGGATTCATTGTCCTGCACGAACTCCACGTTCGCTACGTTTTCTCGAAACCATTCCCTCTTGAAAACCTCGCTGAAGTAACCCCTGCTGTCGCCGAAACGAGCCGGAGTTATCTTTTTTAAGCCTGATATCGAGAATGCTTCTAGTTGCACTATGCGGATCCTGTCTGGTCTGCTTACTCAGGGTGATATGGCTTTATCGGTAGGGACAGTCAATAACGCTTTATTCATCGCCCACACAAGAGCGACGGAATCTCAGTCGAAGAGCATGCAGAAAGCTTGTTGGGTCAATGCCTTTTTCACGTTTAAAAGTGCGACGGCTTCTCAGGAAGAGTTCCGAAAAGCTAAACCCGCTTATGCGGCCGGATCGACGTCCGCAGTTCCACCAGCCGCTCCAGCGTTTCAAGGCTTCGCTCCGGCAGGGCGGCGGAGAGGGAAAGCGCCATGGTTTCCATGGCGATGAAGGTCGGGGCGTGGAGCGCCACGCCTTCGTTTTTGGCGCGGGGCAGGAAGAGGCTGGCGTTGGCGTGTTTTTTGAGCACGCTGTCTTCCTGGCCGAGCAGCATGATGATCGGGATGTCGAGGCGGCTGGCCTACATTCATCAATTGAAAGAGCGGTGCATCATCGTCGCGATGACGATTTGGGACAGCCGGGGACAAGACACGATGCATGACGGTTCGATGATTATTGGGGTGCGCTCGCGGGCGCTGCTGGCGTTTCTTCTGGCCGGGGTCGCCTTGCCTGCTTATGCGCAGGAGAGTGCTGCAACGAAGAAAAATGCCGACGGGACGACCGTGCTCGAAACCATAACCGTCAATGCCGATGTCAAAAAAGGTGCGCGCGGTTATCAGCCGGTGACAACGGGCACGGCGACCCGCACTGAGACGCCGCTCCTCGACATTCCGCAATCGGTCAATGTGGTGACGGCCGAGGTGCTGCGCGACCAGCAGGCGCGCTCGCTGGACGAAGCGCTGGCCAATGTCAGCGGCGTCACCCAGACAAATACGCTGGGCGGCACGCAGGATGCCGTTATCCGCCGTGGTTTCGGCGATAATCGCGACGGCTCCATTCTCGTCAACGGGCTGAAGACGGCCTTGCCGCATTCCTTCAACGATACGGTCGAGCGGGTGGAAGTGCTGAAGGGGCCTGCCTCCACGCTTTATGGTATCCTCGATCCGGGCGGCATGGTGAATGTCGTGACGAAGAAGCCCGAGGATACATTCACGGCGGAGGCCTATTCGCGCTTTTCCGCCTACGGGGCGGGCAAATACGGCACATCGGGTGGTTTTGATGTGACCGGCCCGATTACGGGCACGGATTTCTCCTATCGCCTGATCGGCGAGGGGGAAAACAGCGATTACTGGCGTAATTTCGGTGAGAAGAAGAACTGGCTGATCGCGCCATCACTGAAATGGAGCGGCGAGGACACCGACATTACGGTTTCCTATATGCATGAGGATTACAGCGTGCCGTTCGATCGCGGCACGATTTTCGATCCGGCGACCGGCAAGGCGATCAATGTCAGCCGCCGCCTGCGCCTCGATGAAGCCTATAACATCACCGACGGCAAATCCGATCTGGCGAGCATCGCCATAGACCGCCAACTCTCCGATGACTGGAAGCTGTCGCTGAATTACGCCTATAGCCGCAACGAATATTCGGACAATCAGGCGCGCGTGATGGGTTATAATTCCCGCACCGGGCAGGTGACGCGACGGGCCGATGCGACGCAATATTCGACGATCTACAATCACGCGCTGCGGGCGGATCTGACGGGCGAGGCCGAAATCGGCGGGCTGCGCAACGACCTGCTGTTCGGCGCGTCCTACGATTACAGCGACACCCTGCGCACCGACATGCTGCGATGCGCGAATTCCACGAATTTCAACGTCAACAAT
>Ga0099826_10002409_pt1 | contig 12039 bp, 8 predicted proteins | sample Mtrugardesep15_FD_76830 | JGI IMG/M metagenome (GOLD analysis project Ga0099826, IMG submission 76830) | Root nodule microbial communities of legume samples collected from California, USA - M. trunc garden sep15 | ecosystem: Host-associated > Plants > Roots > Nodule | place: USA: California...
AAAATCCTGCCATTATATAGGTTATAGTTGGAGCTCATGCTGTCATGGCTAATGGTGGAGTAATTGCCCCAGTTGGATTAAATATGGTTGCACTTGCAGCTCAAAGGCATGCTGTTCCTTTTGTCGTACTTGCTGGAAGTCACAAGGTGAAATGCTAACTTATAGTATTTAAATTTATCTCAATTATTGTTTACCAAATCTTCTCACAATTATTTTAGTTCTGTTAAATATGGAAACCGGTTATTGTTTACCGAATCTGTGGGAAGCAAAGAATTCAACATGTTCTTTCCACGTAGAAAATTTGCAATTTTGGAAACTGAAATATCAGAATCAAAATATTTAATCAACATGTTGTTTTTTTTAACTTGTTTTATTGCATTTCAAGATGAATAATCACCGGACATTATTTGATAGTTCATATTTGATATTTTCAAATTTATATGGATGGATATGCGGCACTAGTTCAGCTTTTTAACCTTTCTATTTTAGTAGAAATGAAAGATAATCATTATGATAGTTAACCAATTATGAACAGTCAAACCAAAATAAATGTTTATATAAATGTTTTTTAACATTTTGATACTTGTTTTACCTACTTAGACAACTTATTATGTATTAAAAAAAGATTTATGAGGTCGTAGCAGTTTTAAAAGAATTGTAAAAAATGTTATAAACATAGCGTATATATCATCTTATAGAGTATCTTCGACAATCACTTAAGATTAGTTTTCATGTTTGTTGGTTATTATCATGATTTCTTTCCTTTTTAATTAGGATTTGGAGTCTTGCATTGGTATAAATAAGTGTTAAGTGTTTTAGTTTTTTTTGTTCTCAAATCAGACTATCAATCATATCAATCCATAATCACAATGGACCTTAGTTGTTCCGGTTCTATAAATTTTGGAGATATTCGAGTATAATTTCTGTTTTCATTATAATAGGTACGGGGTGCCAATAATTTTTTGAAATTTAGTTAATTATTCTTTAGTTGGCTGCACGCTGTATACATCTAATCTCTAAACGAATTTGTTTGAAGTTTAGTTGTTTCAATCTGTTCCAATTGGTTCAAATATTTTTGACGTAATGATAGGATTGGTGGATTGGAAAATTGAAACTGATCAATATTTTCATTTTGTATTATGATAATGAAATGGCTACTTCTTAGTTATTGGTTCAGTTAAGATGTATCCAGATTATGATAATATTACCAATACACAATATCTCCAGGCTTTTTGTTAATTGCTAGCAAGGAAACTTTGGTCACTTAACCCTGTTTTGGAATTAAATTTTGATCTGGTTCCTCTTTACAGTTGCCAAATGTTAAGCTTTTGTTGAATGTGGCTTTATCTTATTGACAGTTGTGCCCTTTATATCCACACAATCCTGAAGTCCTATTGAATGAGCTGAGATCCCCGTCTGAGCTACTTGACTTTGGGGAGTTCTCGGATTGCATGGATTCTGCAAGTGGAGGTTCCCTTCATGTCGTTAACCCAACATTCGATTATGTGCCACCAAAACTTGTTAGTCTCTTTATTACCGACACGTAAGTTGAACTGTAACTAATAGTAAATAGATTTTCTTGGTCATTGAAATTAGAAAATGTGTACTAATTGGTTTCTTTCTTTGCTTTTTCTGGTTTGGAAATGACTTCTTCTCAGAGGAGGGCATAACCCATCATACATGTACCGGCTCATTGCTGACTACTACTCAGCTGATGATTTGGTGGTAAAACGAAGACCTGCCACCACGAGTTGAGTTCAGCTGCCCCAATTTTTGTCCTACGATGGTAAATAACTGAATGCCTATTTACTTCTGTTTGTCATTGTGTGTATAGTATTGTATTATAATGAGAGTGAGAGGACTGCAGAAGCAGCTGTGTTAATTTATGAAACAAAAGCATGAATGTAGATGTTAGTGATTGTGCATAAGAATTGAAAGTGATGCATTCCTTATAGAACACCCCACCGTCTATTATTAGGCTATTGTCTAATTCTAGGAGTAGTGATATTTGCAATGAATATCCTGTTTTAGAGGAACGTCTATTATCATGGAGTAATGACATTTCAGTGCTCAATTTTTCAGGGTGTCTGTGTTGTCCACTGAAGAGATATGTTAAATGCGGGAGAAAATGAACCGTGTGTGGTGCTGCGAATTGGGAGGATGCAATTGTATACGGGAAATGATCTGTGAAAATACCCTGTGAAAGAAGGAAAATTCCATTTTTGTGATTGCTTACTACTGGGGCATAACCCTTATTTGTTTTACTTTTTTGTCCAATCGCAGGCTATGAAGGGTCCCCCCCCCCAACTTTTTTGACTTGTATATCTTTTTCTACTCAAAGAAATGATAATAGTATACATAAACTGTAGTTGTTTGAAATTTGTTTCATAAAATGACTGACAGTAGATTTTTGACAACATGAAGTATAAGTGGATTGTTTGTTTTAAAATGTGTAGTAAATGGTAATGTATTCATTGTTTGCTTCAGTGAATTTTTAGAACATGACGTTTAAGTGGAATATTTACCTAGATAAATACATACATTATTATTTTTAGAACACCTAAGTGAATTATTTGCATTATTTGCATAATTTATATGTAGAAGAATCTGTTTTTTTTTCTAAAATTATTATTATTACTCCATGCTAGGTACACCAGTGCGTTTTAAAAGAATAACTCATTTGTATGCGATGACATCAATGTCAATTACTCAACGATTCGTTCTTATAAAACAGGTTTCCTTCAACAACAACAAAGAAGTGTTTTGCGTAAAACTGAATAGATTAGTAGGTGCATATTGCCAAATTGTTAGTGAGCAAATAGTGCAACTCTTAATAATTGACTGTGTATTGACATAATTGACTGTGAGATGAGTTATTACTATAAAAGCTGAGTACAAAACTTTAATGGAGAGCTCCCTTTGCATGTTTCTGGAAACTGGAACTTGGATTGAACATCCCTGCCGAAGTTAAGAACGTTGTAAGGTGCCTTTGCAGAAATTGTATCTCGACCCAAGATTATCTTGGAACTTAAGAGTTTCTATTGTCAATTAGTTTGCTTCACTCTGTGAAGTTGAGTTTGAGAATTCTCCGCATGTATTCTACACGTGATCGCAAATAAGGGTGATCAAGGTTGGGGATGATGGACCCTTTCCAAGAAGCTGTGACATATAGCGAAACTTTCAGAGAGCCTATATTTATGAACCTAGAAGACGATACCTTGATATGAATCTTTGGAGTATATGGATGGGAGAAATAAAAAAAGGTATGGAACAACACTAGGAAGGTATTTCAGGTGATTATTAGTTTAATCCCGTAGACATTTTTTTTGTTTTTGAGGGACATCACGTAGTTTGCTTTAGAGATATTTGTGGTCACTTGCTCATAGTAAAATTTGAAGCGGTTCCCTTTCTCATCCACTACCTCTTCCAACTCATGCTCTTGTTTATTCAGTAGAACTACTCACTGCACTATTACCCCCAAAAAGAATTGAATATTTGCCTTCATTGAAACGTCAAAACCAGCTTTCCTGGAGTTCCAAATCCATCTTCCGTTCCTTATTTATGATTTCCACACGGTCTAGCTATTAAGAAAGGTTTAATAGTTACAACATATTTCAGATACCACACCATCACACCATTCATTGCTGATACTAAGTGCTTGGTTGTTTTTGCGGTAGATCAATGTCCAACGCGCATCAGGATCAAAGCTACAGTTTATAACTTCTGTTAAATCATGGTCCATTGGCATCTGAATACAAGTTGAGTGTATGCGGAAGTGAAACCAAACAAAGACCAAAACTCACTCTTGTTTTGTATACATACCTTACTTCAGTTTTAGTAAACCCAGAGAGGCACTGTAAATGACTACGTTACAGTTTTGTATGTAACTGCTGTTTTTTTCAATATTCTTGCATTCACAAAGTTTGATACTTATTTAGATCTGACTGTTTACTATTTTGTTTAAGAAAGTAAAACAATGTCATTGTAATATCAAAATTAATTTTGAAGAATCAACAAAAGCCTATACATTTCTACATTGTGATTATGGATACTACATCTAACTTAGTCAACAAATCAAAAACAGACCTTGCCTTTTCTACATTTCCACATTTTCCATACAAATGAATCAGTGCAGCATTAACATACTTGTTTCCATCAACACCTAGTTTCATGGTTACGGCATGGATTTGTTCCCCGGCTTCAAGCATTGCAAGGCTTGAACAAGCATGAAGAATACTAGAAAATGTGAAATGATTCAGACTTATCGAACACCAAATCATTTCCCTAAACATCGACAAAGCAACCTCCTCTCTGCCATTCTGCACAAGACCAACTGTAAAAGATGTTCAAGTCACATGGCTTTTGCATAAGCAAGTTGATTAAACACCTTTATGGAATCCTCAACCATGCTGCATTTTGAATACATAGTGAGAAGCGAAGTCTGCGAAGCAACAACAGATTTCAAACCAGACTTAACAACAAGACAATGAATCAATTTACCATTAACTAAATCTCCTAGATTACCACAACTAACCAAAACACTCGCCAAAGTATATTCATTAGGCTTAATTCTACTACCGAACATATCCTCAAAAACCTCCAAAGCTTGACCATCAAGACCATGTTGATTTTACCCAACAACCAATGCAGTGAACAAGCCAACATCTTTATCCAAAACACAGTCACACACAAAATGGGCATCCGTCATTTTGTTGTGGAATTAAGGTCATGCTCACATTCGTCCGCGATTTTTTCCTCTTCCTTCATTGACAATGTTATGTTGTTGTGTATCAAAATGTTGTGAAAACCGATGTTAATAATGATATGCAAAATGATGGTGGAGGTAATGTTGAATTAGGTAAAGGTTAAAAAAATTCAAGTTAGGTTATGGTTAATGATGAATACAATGTTTTATCTGGGGTTGAATTCGATGATGATGGTCAGGATATTGGTGAAGATGATGGTGATTTTGATGATTAACAAGATTTCAAAGTAGCTTTAGATGTTTGAAGTCAATAGCATATATGTTTTATGAAATTTTTAGTACATGCAGTAGCCAATTTGAAAAGAACTAGGACGTATCTACTTACTTTTCTACTTTGCTTGCTTTTAATATGGTGTTTTTTTTTATAAAAAATAAACAAAAAATTGTTATGGAGTTTGAAATTTTAATTTTTATGTCAATTGGTGTTCTATGATAAATATTTGTCGATTATGCATCCCTTGCATATTTTTTAAAGTCAATTTTAATTTTCCATAGACTTATACAGGTTTGCGAATCGAGTTTACATGTCGAGTCTATGTAGACTCGCAAATCTGACAACTTTGGGTGGAGTTTGTTACATGAATCAAATTACACTATAATATTCTTTCATAAACTATATTTCAGTCCAACTCGTTAGTCTCTAAACCTTTCTTAATAGTTTCTCTTATAATTTTTCTAGATCTTCATTTGTCGTAATGTTATATTGATATAATATAATATTTTACCACCATTATTTTAATTAAATATAAATTAAAAATATACTTTTCATCAGTAGCTCGTTTATATTCAATACGTTAATTTTCGCAAAACAACAAAACCTAAAACGATGAAATTTCATTTCTTTATTTTTTCCAAGAGTAACCTTGGGTTGAAATTATATTTTCAAATTTCGACAAGGTGTAATAGTTTTGCAATTGCACATATGTTAGTTTCAACAAGTATGTTACACGTTCAAAATCTTAATTTACTTTATGACTCTAAAGTAAAAGTACAATTCTACTATACACCTTTATAAGGACTTGTCTATTGAGTTAAATTATACATTCAGATTTTATATTACACATAAAAATTTAAAATTTAGTTCTAAAAGTTGATTTAAGAAACTTAAAGAAAAATAATAATTATTAATTTGTTAAGCATACTAATTCAATTATCAATCACGATCATTTTAACTTTCTATATGTGAGTCTGTCTACAAAATTGTCTATTTATTTTCTAAAAGTAAATAAAATTTGTATAAATTTGTTGTAAAGTTCTTGATATACGTAGAAGAACACATTGAAAACGTAAAAACGTTTGATAAGGAAATAAAAGTTCTAGCTCAAGTCAAGATTGAATTTCAGTCAAAAATAAAATTCCAAAGATTGATTTACATGTACTATTTAGAAAACTGTTATTCACAAAAAAGTTAAAGTTGAATAACTCACCGTGAGAGAAAGTTTGTGGAGATGCTGAGAAGCCATTGCAATATCTAAAATTCAAAAGTAGTTCATATTTGGATCATATGCTTCCTCAATAAATAACTCCAATTGTCGAAGATTTTGAAATTGAACCAAGATCCTCGTTAATTCCGCTATCTGATTACACCAGCAACATTCAAGTGAAATGGCATATATATCTTCATAAATTTTATTTTAATAAAATATTATTGGTTTGATAATTTTAAATGAATAATATAACAATTTCTCATTTTATGTGTCTATATCTCTCCAAATTGTAAAAATGGAGAAAAATTTAAATAGAGAGGATCTTAACTCATAAATAATTGAGAAATTGTACTTACCTCTTCTCATTTTTATTCAAATGTCACTCAAACTCTCTATTTTCTCTAATCACTCACCTCCTTACGATCTAAAGTTGTCTACCTACCGTTAAAAAAAACTAAACCTTCATATCTTCTAATGTGTCTTGGGATATGATATCCTGCGGACTCAAACCTGCAATACCACATTTCTCGACACTTAATGTGTGAGCTTTGTAGTTAGATTCTTTGAAACTCAAAAATAAAAATTGTCAAGGTATCCGGAACCGTCTAGCTCAACACCAACAAGAATGGAGAGGCTTAGACTAACAAATTCCTAGACCAAGAAGAAAAACCAAAATCCAAAAATAAGGTGACTCGAGGAGACAATACACATGCATGAAAGTTGTGAGTGAGTATACAAGTTGTAAATGAGTGTGCGCATAAGGAGAGGAGACGAGCAAAATGTAGAGGGGGCAAAAGGTTTTCAGCTTCTATTCCCTCAATTCTTGTATTTCTTATTTTCAAAACCAGGATGAAAAATCGATAAATCTTTAAAACCAAAATGCAAAGGCTTAGACTAACATTTCTAAACCACGATGAAAAACCAATAATTTTTTTTTAAAAAAAAAAGGCTTAAATGCACTTTTGGTCCTCCTATTTTCAAAATAATAAAGTGTTGTCCCTCTATTTTAAAAATCAATTTTTCTCCCTAATTTTACTTTTTTCTGAATTTTCATCTCTCATTTTTGGGTCATTTTGCCGATATGTCCTACTCATGAATGATGTTTATTAGGCAGCTTTTGCATCAGCAAAAATTACCCCAATATAGGATGAGAGTGTAAATTTTAGAAAAATATAAAATTGGGGGAAAAAATGATATTTAAAAATAGAGGATGAAAGTTGTAACTGCAAAATGCATTTAAGCCAAAAAAAAAAAAACTGCTATCACTTAAATTGTTATCTTGTAATATTGGAATTAAAGTTTTTTTTCAAAAAAAAAAAAAAAACTGTTGTCAAGCATGGTTTGATAGGTGATGTGAGATTTTTTTTTATAAAAATTAGTGGCCAAAATCTAGAGATATCGAGCTATAAGGGAAGGGCAGGGAAGTGATATGGCCAAAATCCCTGTTTAAACTTTAGAGGGAGAGAATCTTTATGGACGTAGAATAAGACTGACCAGGCAAAAGTGGTAAAACATGTTATCTAGTGCAAATATAAAAGACCAAATACTTCAGGCGGTCTTTAAGTTAAATGATGACAAGTTAGTTTAAAGTTTTTTTTTACCAATTAATCCATTAAGTTTTTTTTATTGCAAGTTTTTTTTATTACAAATGATCTTTTATGTCATAGAATAGAATATTTACATTGTCACCTATTTTTCAGTCAATTTCGTTAAAAAATTCTTATGGATCATTTAACATTGAGGTGGTGGATCCAAAAATATTTATGAAAAAATAATACAGTAGTATTTATTTAACTTTTCACTCACAAATAATACACTAGTCTAATTTTGGTGACAATGCCAATATTTGAAAGTGAAAAAATAATATAATAATACAATTTCGGTTATCAAAAATTGTTTTATACATAAACAATTATATTAACAGTTAGTATTTAGATATAGAGCTTATATAGAGTAGAGACAATAAACATCAACTAGCAAGCAAACATGGGATTTGAGTGACTCACCTGTGAAAAATTGAAGATCATAGCTAAAATCTCAATATGTTGTAATCTTGCAAGTGGACCAAAGAGAGGTGGATTTTTCTCTCGCCTAGCTGCATTCCAAAAAACCTTTGATAACCTTGGAGCATTAACAGAGAAGAATTTGCCTATGTTACAACTAAATTCAAAGGACAAGAGATTCAATGCATCAATAATCACCCTCCAAGGAAAGATGTCCTTATCTCCACAGTCAAATATTTTCAAATGACGCAGCTTTGGACTGATAATTTTCAAATCACACACGATCTTGCAATTCTTAAAGGTGACGTCTTCAAGTTGGAGACATTCAGAAAACAAAAGAGGTAAGACATGAATTTGGATAGAAGATAAATAGATCCCATCCAACACAACTGTTGTCACATTTTTGAGTCTAGAAAACTCAAAATGTTGAGGAATTTGACAACCTCTGAAGCTAAACTTGGATAGCATATGAGCCTTAATGTTCATCGAGTGTACATCGCTACCATTACAAGAATATTCAATGGATGAGAGATTTGATGTGACGATATCTATATTCTTCGGCCAATAGTCAACCCAACAGTTAACAATGTTCAAATGAAACAATGTCGGACTGATTGTTTTCAAGTCCGAATTGAACTGACAGTCGTCAAGGGTGAAGTCTGCAAGATGGATGCAGTTGGAAAACAGACCTTGGAGAATATCTTGCGTCACACAAACTACATGCAACACAAGAGTTGTCAGATTCTTAAATCCAGAGAAGTCCATAGGTGCTACTATGTGACAGTTCTGTAGGTGCAAATGCGCCAGAGAATGAGTGTTAGATAAGAGTGTAAAGGAAAATTTGTATGGCTCCATTTCTAAATCAGTGTCGTATGAGAAGAGCAATTGAATATGGTTGACACCTTTAGCAATTCCTTGGGAAATCAATCTATCAATGGCATAACTATAGTCATCACCTAATGGAAACTTTAGTTTGATTGGACGGATAGTGGCACCGTGATAATGCTGCATGAATTGATCCAATCTTGTGGCAAATTAAGATTGGAAGAGTGGAAGGGTTTCTTGTATCTCTTGGTGAAACATGTTTTGGAGATCGAAATTGAGGTCCATTCTTAATCCCCATTCGGGAAGCCATCGTTTGGACAATACACTGGTTTTCACCAAATCCTTCAAACCTAACTTTGAAAAGATATAGGATATAAGACAATCAGGCAGATCAGCCTCAAGCTTTTTACACCTCTTCATAGTTTCTGCGATTTTCTCAAATAATTTAATTATAATTTATACAAGCAAACGGGCAATTACTGTTGAAAGAGGAAACAACAAAATTACAAATTCAATCAACACCATACCTCAGAACTAGCGCTGGAATTTACACGGCTGTGTTTTTTTTTATCGTGATGCTACATTGAAGGAAACAATACGTAGGGTTTGTTTTCGATATGATAGGGAGAATCTGGTAGCTGGTCCACGGTCAAGAGGAACAACTAACTGTGTAACTCATGTACTTGTCTCCTTGTACTTGTACTTGTAATTGTTTTTTTTTTTTTTTTGCAAAATTTCAATTCTAGCTCGGTCAATATATTGGTGGCACTTCATTAAAAAAAAGTTGGATTTTTTTTTAAGAGAAAACAAGTTGGAAATTATTTGCATAATTTTTAAATTATAAATTAAAAAATTCACATATACACAAGAGGAATTAAATCATCGAACCAATCGATCAATATTATGTATAAAGTAAGGTTTTTTTATATAACATTTTTTTTACGAATTATATCACGTATTATATATATAAAGTAAAGTTTTTTTATGTTACGTATTGATTACACGTTTATTCTCAATATTTTTAGTATTATTTTTTATTTTCTAAAACTAATATTTTATTTGGCATCAATATCTCAACAAACTTCGTATATTAGTTTGATCTTGTTAACTAATATTTTATTCAAGTTTTTAATTTATTTTTTATATTTATGTTGCATGAATATCTAAACAAATTACTTATTAAATTTTTTATTTTTTTAATCAATCAATAGCCTATAGGTGCGATCATAGTCATACCAATACAATGCACTGTATCTTATCATAACTCTTGTGTTATACTTCATGTGTCAAAAAAATTCAATCAATAATCTATCTTTTATTCTCTACTAGCGAGAAAAGACGGACAATTTTAACATCTCAACATGACTGATGAACTAATTTGATTAACAATTTAAATTCAAAGACGAATTTGTGTATTTATTCAAGAAGGGATGCATTGACTCCCGAAGGAAATTGAGATTTAATTTTTTTTAGGATAATTTGCCTAACACTATTGTGAATAAGATCTTTGCTTTACCTGCCCCAAACGATGCGGACGGGCCTGATACCATTGGATGGGGGGAACCAATACTCACAAGTTTACTATTCAAAGTGCTTATAGTTTGCAACATGGGGATATCCATGCTCTAGAGGGTGATTGGAAATCTTTGTGGGACTAGAAAGGTCCACACCGTATACAAACTTTCATCTGGTTGGCAGTTCAGGAGCGCATCCTTACCAACTTTGGGAGAAGCAAGTGGGTATATCTCCACTTTGTACTAGATGTGGGAGAGATGATGAGACTACCATTCATGTGCTTCGTGACCGTGTCTACACTACTCAGGTATGGCTCCGTTTGGTTCCATCTAACTTTATAACTGATTTCTTTACTTTTGATTCCAGGAATTGGATTTTTAATAACATCAGTAAGCAGGGTATTGGTGGGCATAGTACAAATTGGAAGACAACTTTCATGACCACTTGTTGGTTCATGTGGACATGGAGAAACAAAGCTATTTTTGAAGAGAATTTTCAACAACCGAATAACCCTGTCTTGGTGATCCTAAATTTTGCTCAAAAGATAGACTTGTGTTCAAATCAACGACTTAATCGCAATTTTCAAATGAAGGAGATAATCTACATAGGTTGGAAGAAACTCCCTGAAGGTTGGATTAAGTTCAATAGTGATGGTGCTTGCAAAGGAAGTGGAGAATATTCAGGTTGTTGTGGCCTCTTTCGCGACTCTGACGGGAGATGGATAAAAGGCTACACTCGAAAGATTGGAGTTTGTGATGCACTTCATGCTGAAATGTGGGGCATGTATCTTGGTTTGGAGATGGCATGGCAAGAGCACATTCCGCAACTCATTGTTGAAAGTGATTCTAAAATCTTGATTGACTTGGTTACAGAAAACTGCAAGTTTAGTGGCTCAGTTCCCGTATTGGTGCAACACATTCGAAAACTCTTGGCTTTGGATTGGCGAGTTCAATTTCATCATACTTGGTGGGAAGGTAATCGATGTGTTGATTGGTTGGCTAATTTTAGCTTTTCTCTAGACTCTTTTAATTGTATCATAATGGAGAATCCATCTAGTGAGAGCTCCGTAGACTTCTTTTTGACGACATATCTGACGCTTCTATGCCTAAGAATGTTCGTCTAGCTTTTTAGTTTTTCTTTAGAGTGTTTAATCCTCTTTTGTACAATAAAAATATAAAAATAGTCAAGTTAAAGTCAAAAATGATGAAGTCCTAACATAAACAAATCAAATAGAGTAAGCAAACGAAAAGCAAGCAGCCATGTCTCTGCTGGGCTCTGACGGACGAGGCTACGACCTTGCTCGCAATCTGGAAACCCATGGAGTATGGCGAAAATGGCTCGGCGATTCAAATTACACAAACTTCGTACCTTATCTATCTTCACCTTCTTCTTGGGATTCTTTCATGAAAACCGATTCTTCCAAATCTACCCTCCACATTCATCTTCAACTCAGAGTTCGTGCTCTTCTCTTTGATAAAGCTGCTTCCTCCATTTCTCTCTCTTC
>Ga0099826_10002411_pt1 | contig 12035 bp, 3 predicted proteins | sample Mtrugardesep15_FD_76830 | JGI IMG/M metagenome (GOLD analysis project Ga0099826, IMG submission 76830) | Root nodule microbial communities of legume samples collected from California, USA - M. trunc garden sep15 | ecosystem: Host-associated > Plants > Roots > Nodule | place: USA: California...
AAAAACTAAACATATTGCTTGAATGACACCAACAATGTAACAAATATAATATCATATAATATGGTATTCTTATCTTTTTGAATGACACCAAAAATATGGTATTCTTATAACGAAATTTGTTATAGACTATAATTGAAAAAGAAAAAACCAACTATTTTGATATTATTTATGTCATTATTTGAGCCTCCCTAAATTATTTCTCCTATTCAAATATTTAACAAGTCCTTTATACGATGATACAAATTTATATTCATGTTACACAAAATAAACGTAATTTAGTAAGTATAGTATTTGTAACAAAAATATCTTTTATATTTTAAACATTTTTTCTCTTCAAAAAATATTTTAATTTTAATTTATTAATTATTTAAATTCATAATAAATTCAAAGTTTTGTCCCCATGAGCTTAGGTTAGTTGATAGGGACAATGCATAAATATATGCAAGGTTGGAGGTTTGAACCGCGGACACCACCAAAAAAATAATAAATTTAAAGTTTTGTACAATATTTTGCCAAACAACTTTTAACTTAAAAATAGCTTTAAAACTAAAAAAAATAAAAAAATCAAACAGCTTTAGCTTCTTTCTTAAAGAACTTTATTTTAACTTTGTTTTAAAGTAGCTTTTAGACCGAAAAAAAGTCTGGCCAAACGATACCTTATTATATCAAAACAAGCTTATAAGCTAGTTCAACAAGCTATAAGCTAGCTTATTCGTGTTACCAAACACAGCCATGATGGGTTGAATTGGATGTAAAATTTTAATTGTTACAAGCCCTATAGGGTAAATTAATTAAGATTAAATACCTAAATATAATTAAATAAAAATTAAAAGTTACCTTATTAAAATTGATTTATTTTTTTTAGAGAAAAATTGACTCATTTATTTGACATTTAATGTTACATTTGTATATTACATTTTGATTGGTTGATATCTTAAAAGGGTAAATACCCTCTAAACAAGATAGGGTAATGTAGAAAAAAACCTTTATAATATGATTTAGGAAAATTGATAGGTGCATATGTTTCCATGTATAGGATTTTATCACGCTGCAATCCTCAACAACCACGTGATCAAAGGGGGAGAAAGTCTTTGGGAACTAGCCAAGAGGACTTATGGAGCATTTGACAACTCTAAGAACAATGACAAGCACTTTTCGGACATGGCTGACATGAACTTTCTTATGTGCAAGGCCATAGAGAATCCTGGTTTGACATCATCCTTAAGAACATCCATAATGTCGGTGTTTGAGGATACCGTGGTTGACGACGGCGGCGAGATGCAACAAGCGGTTGGAGTAGAGGACTACATGGGGTCTGCTTCGGTTCATGGTTTGGGACCATCTATGGCTATTTTTGATACCATAAGGGATGGAAGGTTAGATTGTGTGTGCGTGTATCCAGCCCCGTTGCACTCTAGGGAACAAATGCAGGAGCTTATTGACAAGATGATGGCTATTCTTATTGAAGGTGGAAAAACATACGAGGAATATTGACAATATGTGTAACACCTTCAAATTTACGATTATGGCTTTTGTCAATGACTTATGTCGTTATACTTCATCATCTGCATGTTTGGTCAATTTATATTTTTCTTAACTTTAATATATTTCTTTCAAAAATGTTCGTCTATGATGATGAGAAAACTCCTATAATGTTTTCGATCAGGGTTTGATAAAAAATAATAGTGTTTTCTTCTTTACCAAGTTATATGCATGAAGTTTTCACTGATGTTTAGCAATGGCTAATCTCTTTTACAAAAACACGTGGGATACAAAATATGGGTTCTTCCCTACCACATCTTTTTAAAAATGAAAGTTCTAGACCTTTGGTGGTGGTATGCGAGAAATAAAGAAGTATATTTTTTTTATTATGTTAGAATCGAGGATATTTTAAGAAGTTGAAGGTGTTTGTAACCGTGAAAGTATAATTGTAGGGATGTGAAATATAATTTTTGTAATCATTCTTTTATTAGTTTTGTTTATTTTTTGGGCCGCTAATCAACCACATATTAATATAAGGAAACAACTAATTAATTTTAGCATTATTAACATAAGAGATCAAATTGTGTTGAAATTTGGGACTTAACTCATCCTTATAAATCTGGTTCATAAGGTGAGGAGTTGACCCATATTTTTAATGATTGTTTTCGACAAAATAATTGCCTAGTTGAAGCTAAGCTTTACTCTTGGTGTTAATCCAGAAGGAAGTTATCTTCAATACATTGTGATAAATCTTGACATTTTCAAAATATTCAGTTTCGACGAATTGAATTCAAAATTCAAATCCTTGGTGAAGAGGCAAAGTCAAGGGTCGAAGACACATGAAAGCATGTGGAAAATAAGGGTCACAAATAAAAAACAAGCTTCTTACGCTCGAATTATCCAAGTTACATAGAAAAGAGTAACAAAAATGTATGTTTGATTTGATGCATCGTTTCTATTTATTCAATGCAAATCATTTTCTTTTAAACTTCTTTACTTTCATATTTTAAAGTTATTTTCTTTTCTTTTCAGAAATCTTCTTGATTTCTGTCGAATAAGGCGGTTATCTTCATTGTGTTTAAATCCAAGAACATGATGAACATTCAGACCTTTTTTAAGAAACAATTGCATAACATGTCATAAGATTTCTAATTTGATCTTGTAAGTAATAAAATTAAAACTAGTATTTTGTTTACCAAAAACAACGGCAAACATGAGTGTCTCCTCTTTATAAACTCTTATCAAAAGTCTTATCTATCTGATGCTTGTGCGTTGATAGGTAGGTGACCCTTAAATTCGACAAACTCTGGTACCATGTTAAAATTTGAGCCTAACTCATCCTTACAAAACCAGTTCATAGTGTGTGTAGTGTTTCCTCTTTGTAAACTCTTATAAAGAATTTTATCTATCTGATATTGAATTTGATTTTTTCTCAATAATGTGAAATATCCATCATTGTGAATGGCGTGACTATTCTACAAATGGTTTAGACAACATGGTCGGTTATAACAAAATGTGCTAGATTTTCACAACTAACGAAACAATATACAAAACATCGATTTAGATGTTTATATTTATTGGCTGATACACCTCGAATGTGATCGATCTCGGTGCAAAGAATATAATATACAGTTTTTTGAAAAATTGCAGTAATGATTGGTTGATAATCATAACGACAATTTTAGACAAAATATACATTAATTTTTGGGGGGATAAGCATCTTATCTTTCATTAATTATTCCGTATAGTAAAACCACAGTTCTTTGTTTGATAGTAATACTGCGTCACACAGTGATGTAATGTTGGATTGAGCTACTCGTTCCATTTTCATTCAATGATCAATATCTCTCGCATAAATAGGTTCATTGAAGATTGTTGATAAATTAAACTAAAATCACTGTCTAGTTAGCACGCGTGACAGTAATGTACCATCAATTTTCATAGTTGGATTTTTTTGGCGTTAAGTAAATTAATCCACTGTCTAACTAGTAACACAATCACTTTCACCATGCATCAGCAGTCAGCTATAAGTAAAAATTACTTATTTCTCCTTGTCCCTTTTATTATAAGATTTACCGACAAAATTTGAAAGAGGTTGTATGAAAAGGGACGCATTTTATTTTTACAAGATCGGATGTTACATATTAAAACGGATTTAGTATATTTAGTATATAGTCTCTCAGTTTAAAAAAAAATATATTATAAATTATAAGTCGTTTTACAATATCAATGAAAAAATAATGTTGTTTTTTATTATACCATTAACTATTTATGATTTTTTTTTCAATTCTTTAATTTATCTTTCACATACCATTTATTAAGAACATTTTTATAAAACAACTTATAATATATTTTTTTCAAATAAAATTAATTATATTTTTTAATACGTGTAAAATGTTATGACGGAGAAAGTACCACTTTGCCTCTTTTTTTAGAAAGCAGTTTCGCTCTTAAATACAACTTAGACAATAGAAAATTTGAAATGTTGAATCGGGAGTTCAAACACGCAATATCTCTTATCTTTGCAATCAATGTATGTAAATTTTGTCGTTTTTGAATATATTAATATCTGACAAGGCTCACACTATATCTCTACCCAATAAAAACTTGTTGATAGTAGTCAACATTCATTCCTCCCCACCACACTAACAAAACATGTCAACGCTCTTAAATACAACTTAGAAAATTTAAGACTTAATTACACTTTTGATCCCCTAAGTTTTCAAAAGTTGTGATTTTGGCTCCCTAAAAAGAACAACTCTTTTCAGGCCTTTAAGTTTACTTTCTGTTGCAATTTTGGCCCCCCACGCCAATTTTGACCCAGTCAACGGACACGTGGGCGCCACGTGTGTAATTTTTTATTTATATTTTGTAAATTATTTTTTAATTTTAAAAAATAGAAAAATTATTTTTGTAATTAATTTTTTTTTTAATTACAAAATTAAAAAAAAAATATTTTTTTAGTTTTTTATTACAAATGAAAAAAAATTAACTACAATTTTTTTTATTACAAAAATTAAAAATAAAAAATTTATTATTATTTTTTTTAATTACAAAATAAAAATTATTAAAAAATACAAAAATATTAAAGTGGACGCCACGTCAACGTTGACTGAGTCAAAATTGGACTAAGGGACCAAAATTGCAATAGAAAGTAAACTTAGAGGGTCTGAAAAAAGTTGTTTTTTGTAGGGGGCTAAAATCACAACTTTAAGAAACTTAGGAGATCAAAAGTATGATTAAACCAAAATTTAAAATATTGAATCTGGAGTTTAAACCCGCAATATCTCTTGTCTTTGCAATTAATGTATGTAAATTTTGCTGTTTCTGAATATATTGATATTTGACAAGGCTCACACAATATCTCTACCCAATAAAAATTTGTTAATACTCCACATTCATTGCACTTCACTTTGATTTCCCTCCCCCCTCCACTAACAAAACATGTCACGCCCTCACATATTTTTAAAGTTTTTTTTACTAAAATAAATAATATTTCTCTAACCAATATTATTCTTTTCTCATCAAAAATGAGTTGCAAAATCGCATGAGAGATCAATCGACAAATGATTGCTTAGTTACTTAAATAAAAAGAGATGTTTTTATTGAGATTGAAAATGATAAAATCATTCAACGTACATTTTCAAAAAATGACAAATTATAAAGAACAATTGTGATGTATATTGTTGTTTTAAAACCCTCATTATTCAAAATTCTTGACTCTTCATAGGCGTTTAAACATTAAAGAAAAATGTATCTTTTTCGATATTTAATAGTATAAATTATAAAATATGATAAGGAGATTTTGAAGATCTCAAGTTGAAGGAACTAAAAAGAGAAAATAACAATACGCTTACTTTCACCCTTCTCTAACTCAAGTTAGCGTCGATAGCACATAAGCTAGTCATGCAATTATGGTCAATTCAAAGAAACCGTTTATCTTGACTTGAGAATCGAAGTCTATGTGGAATGGTTTGAATGGTTGTGACAATTTGTACTTTATGATGGTTGGTCCTTTTTTGAGGCCGGGAGTTGTGATATTGTCCATACATCTTTATCTTTAATTATGATTAATTGAGATTATATGAGAGTTTCGTGGTAAGTTTGGGCATGCTGGTTTATGCCATTGGTAAATCCTACTGTGTCATACTTCACTACTGATTGATTGCTTGGAATATTAATGGTGACACTGGATTTTTTATGAGGCAGGTATGAGATAGCTATTGGCGTGGAGGGACCTCTAGAAAAATACCTTACAAGTATAAAAAAATATATCAATTGACATGCTTAATTAAAATATTTTGCATTTTAAAATGTAAGAAATGTAAAATTTAAATAAAATTATAATAGAATATTAGTAAAATTAAAAAGGCCTCTATTTTTCCAATAACTTTCTTTAAAGTTAATTTTAGATCTCAATACCTATAAGTGTTGGGTCGGCCATGCTGTTGAGATATAACTTGGCAATGCAAATTAGGTGTATTGCGAGTATGCTGTTGTACATATGTTTTTGTTATGGCTCGGAGTAGGGACTAGCAGTTAGAGGGGTTTCTAAGACCTGGAAGTTTTGGTGGTGTTGGTAGTTGCTAAGACTTAAATTTGGTCCCTAAAAAAAAGACTTAAATTTCGTGTCCCTTTTACCAGAAGAATATTGTTTGTGTTGCCTTGTCCAACTTTGAAACTTCATCAAATCGCTATAGATTCTATAGAGTCGGATCAATTATAATTGAAAACAGTTTGTAGCAGTAGTTTAATCAAAGTGAAAGCTAGTCTATTGTATTTGGAGATATATGCATTATTACAACATATGTGATCAAATTATGGCCAGACTAGAAATATGTTCTAATACCCTAAAAAATGAAAGAGTATTAGTGTGTGACATATGCACTTACTTCAAATCAATTCATCAAAAATATTTCCCATGTCAAACTTACAATTGTTACATTCTATAGCATTAACCACTTCATGAAATGCTGAAACACTACATGGAACCACCAAGCCATTCCTCTGTTCAAACCCAAATTCATTGTATGCTTTTTCCAACAACATCTTGAATAATGGATGTAAGAGGTACCGGGTTGGAACCACGTATCTCCGTCGTTCCTCCCCAACATATAGTGCAAAAACACCACTTTTTTTGGACCCAACTTTTTTTGCGGTTGGAATTTTTTCTTCTTCCTTATATTCCTTCAACAACTTAAAGTGAGCAAGGGAAGAGTCAACTCTACCTACAACCTTTACCTTTTTTGCAAGTTTCTTGATCGATACAATCTTTTTCCCTAACATCTTGTTAATTGTAAATCTAAATCACCTCAAAGGAACATTAATTTCTGAAAGATAAGATATAAGGGAGGGATATAGATATGTGATGGGTGCTATGTATAAGAGGACTTGGCTATTGTGCAAGGTGAAGTATAATGACTTATAGCTTTATCTTTGGCTAAAATAACATGACATGATAAGGGCTATTCCATAAAAAAATTAAAGAGTCACTTTCTTACGTTTGAATATGTGACCGGAGTATTAATTAATTCATTTCTAAATGCATGCTTAGTCCCATATTTTGAGAGTTAAAATGGAGGTGAATTCTACACGTGTACAACACCAAAATTATTGGAAATTTTAAAGATGACCGATGATACTATCTAAAAATAAAAACTCATGACATTCATATATTTACTACTATGGTGGTGATTTGATTAAAATTAGTTCAGTTACATATTTATTTTCTGTTGTTTTAATCATACTAACATCAAATAAGTTATTTCACTCGTAAAAATGAGGACGGTTATTACATCCTATACTAACAAGAGACGATGTTTGTGGTCATTTGAGTTTTGAACATTTTTAAAGTATTAATCTACAATAAATCATGCGTGAATTTTACCTAAAATTGATTATTATTGTGTAAATTTGTTTTCATATGTTTGGTTACTCTCAATTAAAATTGATTTTATTTTTATGATTATAGAAATGATTTATTGACCAACTCAATTTTACACATATATATATTCAAACATAAATCGTTTTAGCAAACTCAAAATCAATTTGATAAAAATCAAATTTTTTCACCCAGAGGCAAAAGACACACTAAGTTTACGTCAAAACAGTAATCTCATTCTGTTATTACCGCTAGGAACATATGCACTAGCAGGCTTGAGTATTTCTAGAGTACTTAATTTTTTTGGTGATTGAGAAATCTCAGATATCTTCAAAGAGACTAAAATAATAGTTTAAATATTATATAAGTCAAAACTCAGAAATCAACATCCGCAACATGTGGCACACCAAAACATAGTTTAAAAATAATATATTAGTAGCATAACAATGTAGTTGGTGTTGGTTTCATACTTTGATTTCAACGCATATTTGCTGACTGGAAGGTATTTTGGTGCCTATGTAATGGAACAAACTAAGTGGTTGGTTAACGTCTCAATTGAATTGTCTAATTGATACTACCATTGGATTTTGCTTATGCCTTTGCCCTTCGATCTTAGAGTTGAAGAAACTGAGAGAAAATAACCATTGGATATGCATTTTCTCATTTTGACCCTTCTCTAATTTAAATGAGCGTCTTTTGAGTTCTGTCAAAATAAATAATTTTAAATGAGAGTTTAGATAACATAGAAGCCCGTGCCATTATAGTTAATTTTGATCCTTATGCAATGGCTAGCCTTTGCTTCCCCCATTTTTTTTTGTACAAATAAGTATACGTTTATATTAGACATCCTAATAATATTATTGTAGTTATCCCAACAAATATTTTTGCCAAAAATTTGTAGAAACGTAAATAAAAATTGGTATCATGTGCGAATTTCGAATAAAAGTGTTTCAAGCAAACTAGGATCACCATCTTTGAATATCAAGAATAAGTTAAGAATTTGAAGATTGCTATTTCAAAGTAGACATTTAAAAGCAACGTCAAGTTGCTTGAAATATTTCAAATTACATAATTTGTGTTAGTTCTACCATTGATTAAAAGAAGTCGTTTGCCTAAACTTGAGGATTGAGACCTTAAATGAAATTTCGCTAGATATTTTCTTAATTAATTATCGTATATGATTGTTGGTGATAACCATATCATGATTCACGAGCATCGTAACAATTCTAATTGATCCAGAAGGACTACAACTATTTCAATGTTTAACACCTGAACTATATATAATCTTTTGATTTATAATTAAGCATATTTTTTTTAATTTTGTTTTAGAGAGCTTACCAACAAAATTCACAAAAAATAAATACTAAGGAGTAATCAAATATAATCTATTGTAGAATTGAAACCGCACCAAAATATATCAAATGTCACTACAACATTTATCAAATGTCTCCGATCTTTATAAGGTCAGATGAAGTATAATTGAAAACAATGAGAAGCTATAGCTCAATCAAAGTGAAAGCTAGCTTAGCTCTATTGAATTTGGGAAATATACACACTACAACATTATGTGTATGATATATGTGATCTAATTATAGCTAGACTAAAAATTTGTTCTAATCCCCCAAAAAAATGAAGGAGTATTAGTGTGTGACATATGCACTTCAAATCAATTCATCAAAAATATTTCCCATGTCAAACTTACAATTGTTACACTCTATAGCATTAACCACTTCATGAAAAGCGGAAACACTACATGGAACTATCAATCCATTCCGCTGTTCAAACCCAAATTCATTGTATGCTTTCTCCAACAACATCTTGAATAATGGATGAGAGAGGTACCGGGTTGGAACCACGTATCTCTGTCGTTCCTCCCCAACATATAGTGCAAAAACACCACATTTTTTTGTCCCAATTTTTTTTGTGATTGGTTTTCTTTCTTCTTCCTCATATTCCTTCAACAACTTTGAGTGAGCAGGGTCAGTGTCAACTTTACCTACAACCTTCACCTTTTTTGCTAGTTTCTTGATTGATACAATCTTTTTCCCTAACATCTTGTTAATTTACAATCCAAATCACCTTGAAAGGTATTTAAATTTTTGGAAGATGCTGTATGAGAAGGATGTAGATATATATGAAGAGTGCTATACGGAATTGGCTGGCTATTGTGCAAGGTGAAGTAATAATAACTGCATATCTTTATATTTGGCTAAGATAACATAACATGACGTTGTAAGGAAATTACTTAAAAAGATTCAAGAGTCATTTTCCTGTTCTTTTTGAATGTTGACTGAAATATTAATTATTTCGTTTTTTTGTGTGCGACAAAGTTAATTCATTATGATTTTGTCAAAAAAAAAAAGTTCATTCATTAGGATGAGTATAGATTGAAACATTAATCTCATTCTTCTATTACAACTTGAGAATATTTTGTACTAAGCCGGCTTGAGCACTTCTAGAGTAACTTATTTTCCTGATAAAAAGAAAATCTCAGATTCTTCAAGAGAGGAATTAATATAGAGATAGTCCATGTTACAGTTATTAAAATATTAGTGAAAAAACTCAAAATTCAAACGTCCGTAACATGCGGCACATCATCACATTTAAATTATACTAACAAATTAAAAATATTGTAGTTGGTGTGATGTGTGAGTTTCATCTCAAAGTCACATTTGTTGACTATAACTTATTTTTGTGCTTAATAAAAGCATAAGTGGCAATGAAATGGCACAAACCAATTGGTTGGTTAGGGTTCCAAAATTTGATATTGCTGAAAGTGACATCTAAGTACACGTATATATGATCTTCATACTATTGCAGGCGTATTAATCAATTACATTGCACCTATTAAAACTTTAATACTACGTACTCCTGCATTATTAGTATTAAAAAATAAAAACTACAAATGGCATATACTTCTGAGTATAAATTCTATATTCTTATGACTACTTCTATAACGCGCTCTTCACCTCTAATCTCAATGAAAGGAAAGTCACATGTTAGTGACCATTCAAGTAAATTAATGGTTTGTTGTTAATTGCAATGTTCCAATATATTGAATCAGCAATCATGCTTTAGTTTGACAATTATACACGGAACAATGGATATTTTAAGTGAGTGATATTCTTGATGTGGAACTGATAAAATATCAATTTCATATTTTCTATGAAATTTACATGTATGGAGACGATTTTTTAAATGGTATTGCAGGCGCACAATTTAGATGATAAAATATCGTAGGGATCTTTGATATTCTTGGACTCTTTGTTGTGATTAGTACAATTCTTTGTTTCTCCGCACTTATTGTGTGTATGGTGTATAACCAGGCTCTTTGAAACCGTTTTTGTTTCACTTTCAAATGATTGATTTCCTACAATAGGATTGGATGAAAGACCTCCTACTGCTGCAAAGATATATTCTTATACATATGTTCTTCACTTAACATGTTTTCATATACTATTCTCAATAAGTTAATTATGAATTAGAATCGGTTGCGGTCCGTCACCAACTTCCCGCATTCAGCTATGAAGATCGTTGAATCGAGATTGGAAGGTGTAGATTTCAAATCTCCATATTAAAAAAAATAAATGAAACATATGTTTGAAATTTACACCACCCCATATCAATCTAATGAACAACTGATGCGACTAGCTAAATGTCTGAATGCAAGAATAATTACCATGTCATGTCATCGTGAAGTAAAAATCAAACCAAAATGTAGATGAAGTAGATGAATTTAAGTAGTTCGTTTAATTAATCTCATGTTCATAAATTTTTAAGGAGCTTATTAGAATAATAAAATGATCACGTAGAGATGCATTCATGCATATTACAAATTTCTTTATGATGTTTTTCTTTTAAAAATTATATTTCAAACATTAATACAAATACTTTACAATGTCATGGAATTACCTCAAAAAAATATAATGTCATGGAATAATTTTAAATGAAATCTGATTAAATCAGTTACAACAACCCTTTTAATTAAGCTATTTTTATTAGTCAATCTTCTAGAGATAAACTCCTGAACAAAGAATATTCTCAGTATCGTGACGTCAAATTACATGATTTTTGCCCCTCTTTTGATCCTCCATCATATTTAAGCATAATATAATCATTCTACCAACTCTATCATGAACACAATGACGTCTAAAGAGGAATGCAAAACAATAACAGGATGGAAAAAAAAATAGATAGGGAGTGCTTTCCATATTGGTTATTGGTTAATAAATAATGATTGAAAGAGGAAGGCTATTTTTCTCACCACAATATCAATTCAAAAGTCATATATATATATATATATTAGAAAAACCATTATAATTTGCACGTCTAGATGCATGCTTTTGGACAATTTGTGCATTTGAATGCACACTTTTGAAAATGTGGAGTTTACAAGGGAAAAATGATCAAAGGCTGATCACACAGACATTTCTTATGACTGGACTTATTTAATTTTTGTAGCTAGTTATTGTTTAGTTGCTTACTGTAAAACTAGGTTTGAGTTAGTTATGCTAGTTACAATTCAGTTAAAATTAGTTGCAATCATCACTGTATTTAAGCTTTACTTTTGCATTCTTGTAATCAGTTTTTATTTTCATCAGAAATGAGAAATTCCATAACAAATTGCTCTCATTCTCCAGAAATGAGAAATAGAAGATTGACTTTGCATTTG